>Ga0194037_1001132_pt1 | contig 19852 bp, 11 predicted proteins | sample JunL306m_MetaG_FD_148653 | JGI IMG/M metagenome (GOLD analysis project Ga0194037, IMG submission 148653) | Anoxic zone freshwater microbial communities from boreal shield lake in IISD Experimental Lakes Area, Ontario, Canada - Jun2016-L304-6m | ecosystem: Environmental > Aquatic > Freshwater >...
GATAATACTGGCTTAATAACGGCAAAAGCCGTTGGTAATTCTACAATAACTTATACGGATACAAACGGCTGTCAAAAATCAGTAACTTTCACTGTCAATGATTTACCAACAATTACAGGCACATTAGCCACTTGTATTAATACCACATCACAGTTAACAGGTTCAGCTACTGCTGCAACAACTACTCCATGGTCATCTTCAAACACAGCTGTTGCCACCATAAGCAGTGTAGGCTTAGTAACAGCTAAATCAGAAGGGAGTACAAATATCACTTATAAAAATTCCAATGGTTGTCAAGTAATTGTAAGTTTTACGGTTAATGCTTTACCAATTATAACTGGAACTTTGAATGCTTGCATTGGATCTAGTTCCCAATTAACAGGCTCAGCTACAGCAGCAATTACCAATGCTTGGGTATCTTCAAATCAAACTGTTGCAACAGTTGATAATACTGGTTTAATAACAGCAAAAACGGTTGGAACTTCTATAATAACATATACTAATTTAAACGGGTGTCAGGCAAATGCTACTTTTACCGTCAATTCTTTACCTATAATATCTGGAGTATTGAATGCATGTGTAGGTTCCTCTGCCCAACTAACTGGGTCAGGCACTGCGGCAACTCCAATAGCATGGATTTCTTCAAATACTACTATTGCAACTATAAGTAATACAGGTTTAGTTTCAGCAAAAGCTGAAGGAACATCAAATATAACTTATACAAATTCTAATGGTTGCCAAACGACAGTTCAATTCACTGTAAATGCTTTACCAATAATAACCGGAACGTTAAGTACTTGTGTTGGTACTACAAACCAATTAACTGGCTCTGGCATTCCAGCATTAACAAACGCATGGACATCCTCTAATGTTACTGTCGCCACTATAAGTAATACAGGTTTAGTTACAGCAAAAGTTGGAGGTTTGACCAATATAACCTATACAAATTCAAATGGTTGCCAGACTACGGTTAGTTTTACAGTAAATGCAACACCTACCATTACAGGAATTTTGAATGCCTGTATCGGTTCTAATTCTCAATTGTCTGGTTCTGCTACACCAGCAATTACAAACGCTTGGGCGTCCTCAAATATTACTGTTGCGTCAATTGATAATACTGGCTTAATAACGGCAAAAGCCGTTGGTAATTCTACAATAACTTATACGGATACAAACGGCTGTCAAAAATCAGTAACTTTCACTGTCAATGATTTACCAACAATTACAGGCACATTAGTAGCTTGTGTAAATTCAACATCGCAATTAACGGGGTCAGCTACTGCTGCAACAACTACTCCATGGTCTTCTTCAAATACCGCTGTTTCCACCATAAACAGTCTAGGTTTGGTAAGTGCAAAATCAGAGGGAAGTACAAATATCACTTATAAAAATTCCAATGGTTGTCAAGTCATTGTAAGTTTTACTGTTAATGCCTTACCAATTATTACTGGAACTTTGAATGCTTGTATTGGATCTAGTTCGCAATTAACAGGCTCAGCAACATCGGCGTTAACCAATGCTTGGGTGTCTTCAAATCAAGCGGTTGCCACAGTTGATAATACAGGTTTAATAACAGCAAAAACGGTTGGAACTTCTACAATAACATACACAAATTTAAACGGGTGTCAGACAAATGCTACTTTTACCGTCAATTCTTTGCCTACAATATCTGGAGTATTGAATGCATGTGCAGGGTCTACCGCCAAACTAACTGGATCAGGCACAGCAGCAACTCCATTAGCATGGATTTCTTCAAATCCTACTACCGCAACTATAAGTAATACAGGTTTTATTACAGCAAAAGCAGAAGGCACATCCAACATAACTTATACAAACTCTAATGGCTGTCAAATAACCATTCTATTCACTGTTAACGCATTACCAATTATAACTGGAACGTTAAGTACTTGTGTTGGTACTACAAGTCAATTAACTGGCTCTGGCTCTCCAGCAACTCCAATAGCATGGATTTCTTCAAATACTACTGTTGCAACTATAAGTGACGCAGGTTTAGTTACAGCAAGAGTCGGTGGTTTGACCAATATAACCTATACAAATTCAAATGGTTGTCAAACTATGGTAAGTTTTACTGTTAATGCAACACCTACCATTACAGGGATTTTGACATCGTGTATTGGAGATTTCCAACAATTAAAAGGTTCAGAAACTGCCGATGCAATTTCGCCATGGAATTCTTCAAACACATTAGTTGCAACAATTGACATGCAAGGTAATGTTACACCTAAATCAACAGGAACAACAAATATAACATATACAAATTCAAATGGTTGTAATACTACAAAAACATTTACAATCAACCCATTACCTAGTATTGTCACCGTTCAAGATACGAGCATTTGTAATGGTTCAACATTTTCATTTAAACCTCGCAATGGTGGTGGAAACATAGTACCAATTGGGACAACATATTCTTGGGAATTGCCAACTTTCAGTCCATCAGGTGCAATTTCAGGTGCAACTTCAATGTCCTCTCAAACATCATTGAATCAAACGCTCACTAACACTTCCAATCAGGTTGCAACAGCAACTTATACAGTAAACACAAAATCAGGAAATTGCCCTGGTGCAGATTTCACTGTAACGGTGCATGTAAATCCAACTGCTCAGGTGATTCAAACAACAAGTGAAACTATTCCTAATGGAGCAAATACAACTGCAATAAATTTCAGTACTACTAACACTGATGGAACGACCACCTATTCTTGGTTAAACAATAATCCTGGAATTGGGATTCCTACATCAGGCTCAGGAGATATTGCTTCATTTAAAGCGATGAATAATACCAATGCTCCGGTTGTGGCAACTATAACAGTAACTCCAAGTTATTCCAATGGAGAAATTAATTGCACAGGGTCGTTTAAAACTTTCACGATAACCGTTAATCCATCTGCACAAGTCAATCAGCCAACTTCTCAAATTGTTTGTAATGGAAATTCAACCACTGCTGTTAATTTTGCTACCAACAATACAGGTGGTACAAGTACTTACGAATGGGTAAATGATACTCCAAACATCGGTTTGGCGGCAAGTGGTAGTGGAAATATTACTTCATTTACAGCCGTTAATACCAGCAACGTGCGAGTTGAAGCAAAAATAACTGTTACTCCAACTTATGCAAACGGAGGCGCAAGCTTGAGTGGTGCATTCAAAACTTTTACCATTACTGTGAATCCGACTCCAACGGTTGATAAACCAGTTGACCAATCAGTTTGTAACGGATTTAAAACAACTGCAATAACTTTTACGGGAAATATTGGTACTACAATTTATAACTGGACAAATGACAAGCCAACAATTGGTTTGGCGGCATTTGGAACTGGTGAAATTAACGCATTCACGACAGTAAATAACGGTACGACAGCAATAACTGCAACTATAAAAGTAACTCCAATAATTGATGGTTGTACGGGAACTCCACAAAGTTTTACGATTACTGTCAATCCGTCGCCAGCTGTCAGTTTCTCGCCAACAACACAAACAGTTTGTTCAGGTATTCCTACTACAATGGTTGTTTTATCGAGCACTACTCCTGGTGCAACTTTTACATGGAATGCTGTAGCGCCAGCAAATATTGATGGTATGATACTTTTGGGAACAGATAAAATTCCAGCACAAACATTGATTAATAAAACAAGCTCACCAATAGTAGTGAAATATATTGCCATTGCAAAAGTTATTGGTGGTGTCAGTTGTGAAGGTGCACCGTATGAATATTCAATCACCATCAACCCGACTCTTAATATCACCACAGCACAAACCCAAACAATTTGCAACAAAACAGCATTTAAAATAACTCCAAAGGATGTTGTTCCAAATATAGTTCCAAATGGAACTACCTACACTTGGAGCGCACCAGTTTTAAATCCTATTAATGCTATTACAGGTGGAACAGCAGAATCTACTCCACAACCTTTTATCAGCCAAACATTGATAAATTCAACTGACCAAGCTGCAACTGCAACTTACACAGTAACTCCAAAGTCTGGTGATTGTGGTGGAAGTGCTTTTCAAGTTGTAATTACGGTCAATCCTTCACCGAAAGTTGTATTTTCGGAACTTAATCAGGCTATTTGTTCGGGAACTGAGAATAAAAAAGTGGTACTTTCGAGCGTTACAGCGGGTAAAGTGTCATTCAACTGGGTGGCTCATATTCCAACAGGAATATCTGGTACACATAAACTTGGTACTGATGCCATTGGAGTTCAAACCTTAACAAATAGCACAGGCAATCCCCTAACAGTTATTTATACGGCAACTGCCACTTTGGACAATGTTGAAGTTTGTGATGGCGATTCGATACAATATAAAATTACAGTAAATCCTGTTGCTAAAGTTAATGCGATTAGCAACATTAAACTTTGTAACAATGACCAAAACGCTGCATTTACGTTTGATTCTAACGTGGCGAGTACAACCTATAAATGGACAAATGACAAACCTGAGATTAATCTTGCAGTAAGTGGTGTTGGAAGTCTGCCAACATTCAAAGCTACAAACACAGGCATTGTACCTATAATTGCAACAATTACCGTCACTCCTACTGCCAATGGTTGCGAAGGAATACCAAGTAGTTTTACCATTACTGTTAATCCGACTCCAACAGTTGATAAACCTGTCAATCAATCGGTTTGCAACGGATTTAAAACAACTGCAATAACTTTTACGGGAAATATTGGCACTACAATTTATAACTGGACAAATGACAATCCAACAATTGGGTTGAAAGCTAGTGGAACTGGAGATATAGCTGAATTTATAACTCAAAATAGCGGTTTTACAGCTGTGACGGCAACTATCAAAGTAACTCCAACAGTAGATGGTTGTTCGGGAACTCCACAAAGTTTTACTGTTACCGTCAACCCATCGCCATCGGTTAGTTTCTCACCGACATCGCAAACAGTTTGTTCGGGAACGCCTACAACAATTGTTAGTTTAAGCAGTACAACTCCTGGTGCAACTTTTACATGGAATGCTGTACCGCCAGCAAATATTGATGGAATGAGCACTTCTGGAACAGATAAAATTCCAGCACAAACATTGATTAATAAAACAAGCTCACCAATAGTAGTGAAATATATTGCCACTGCAAAAGTTATTGGTGGTGTCAGTTGTGAAGGTGCGCCGTATGAATATTCAATCACCGTCAACCCGACTCTTAATATAACCACAGCACAAACCCAAACAATTTGCAACAAAACAGCATTTAAAATAACCCCAAAGGATCTTGTTCCAAATATAGTTCCAAATGGAACTACCTACACTTGGAGCGCACCAGTTTTAAATCCTATTAATGCTATTAAAGGTGGAACAGCAGAATCTACTCCACAACCTTTTATCAGCCAAACATTGATAAATTCAACTGACCAAGCTGCAACTGCAACTTACACAGTAACTCCAAAGTCTGGTGATTGTGGTGGAAGCTCCTTTCAGGTGGTAGTTACGGTCAACCCTTCTCCAAAAGTAGTTTTTTCGAAAGCAAATCAAGTAATTTGTTCGGGAACAAATTCTGAAGTTGTAGGCCTAACGAGTTTAACAACAGGCAACGTGACATTTGAGTGGACATCAAATGCACCAACAGGAATTATTGGTGCTGCTGCTTCAGGAACAAATTCAATACCTGTTCAGACATTGGAGAATACCAGCAATTTGCCACTCGATGTCATTTATTTAGCAAAAGCAAAATTGAACAATGGTGAAATTTGTGAGGGGGATAATTTTGAATATAGAATTACTGTAAATCCTGTGGCCAAGGTGAATCCAGTGGCAGATGTAAAACTTTGCGACACTGAAACAAGTGCTGCGATAAACTTTGGCTCCAATGTTTTGGGTGCAACTTTTGAATGGACAAATGATTTGCCTACAATTGGACTTGCTACTAGTGGAAGTGGCACATTGCCAGGGTTTAAAGCATCTAATCTAGGAATAACACCCATAAGTGCGCACATCACTGTAACGCCTAAAGCAAATGGATGTGTAGGTACTCCAAGTGTATTTAGCATTACCATAAACCCAACACCAACTGTGGATAAACCAGTTGACCAATCAGTGTGCAATAGCTTTAATACTACGGACATCAAGTTTACAGGAAACATTGCAACTACAATTTATAACTGGAAAAATGATAATCCAACCATTGGATTGGGTGCCAATGGAACAGGCAATATACCAGCTTTCAAGGCAACAAACGAAGGTGCAACCTCAGTGAAAGCTACAATAACTCTAACTCCGTCAGTTGATGGTTGTCCGGGTTTACCCAAAACATTCACTATAACTGTCAACCCATCGCCGGTATTTACAAGTCAACCAACATCAAGTTCAGTTTGTTTGAATGGTTCACCTACGACATTGTCAGTTGGCTATAAAAATGGAACAGGAACTCCAAAATACGAATGGTATTTTAATTCGTTGAAAAGTGAAGTAGGAAGTACGTTAATCGTAACTGAAACAAATTCGATTTATACACCGCCAGCTTCTTCAATTGGAACAATCTATTACTACTGTGTTGTAACTTTGCCAAGTGCGGGTTGTAGTAGTCTTACTTCTGATTTTGCAACAGTTACCATCAATTCCCTACCAACAATAAACTTACAACCAACATCAACACAAAGTATTTGCGTAGGTGGTTCAATTACAGCCCCATTAAAGGTAAGCTACACAGGCGGTGTGGGAACGCCAATATATAAATGGTATTCGAACAATACCCCTTCAACAACTAGTGGTACAGCCATTCCCAATACAAATTACCCAGAATATACACCTTCTACTTTCGTCGGAGTTGGTAAATTTTACTATTATTGCGAGGTAAATTTATCGGGTAATGGTTGTGGTTCAACTGTGAGCCATGCTGCAGAAGTGGTGGTGGTTCCCGACCCTGTTGTCACTCAACAAGCATTGTCAGCGCAAACACTTTGTCAAGGTGCCACAGCCGACAGTTTGATTATCAAAATGAGTGGCGGAGTGGGTGATTATGATTATCAATGGTATTCAAATGGAGTGAACTCAATAATTGGTGGTACATTACTAACAGGACAAAATATTAAATCATATTTACCGTCAACAGCCAATGTGGGAACAATGTATTACTATTGTATTGTCACCCAACCAAATGGTCCTGGATGTAATGCCACAAGTGAAATAAGTGTGGTAAAAGTGAATCTAGCTCCCACATTTGTTACTCAACCACAGTCGAGTACGGTTTGTAAAGGAGAAACACCTACCTTATTATCAGTTACTTACAAAGATGGTGTTGGAACGCCTACCTATCAATGGTATATCAATTCTGCTAATGATAGAACTAGTGGTTTGGCCATTGATAAAGCAACAAATGCTACTTATGCACCGCAATTTTCAGTGGTGGGCACTAGCTATTATTACTGTATAATTACTTTGCCTACAGGTGGTTGCAGTAGTTTACTTTCGGAAGTTGCCACGGTTGTAGTTAACCAATATCCTGTTATTTCATCATTTGATGAATTAATTGTAAGCGGGACAAGTTTTGCAGTAAATCCATTAAATACCGCTTCCGATATTGTACCTGCGGGCACTACCTACACTTGGACTGCTCCTACCGTTGTACCTGCTAATTCTATTTCAGGAACTTCAGCATCAGCAGGGGCTCAAACGTCCATCAGTAGTCAATTGTTGACCAACGAAACCAAAGCGGTCGGAATTGTATCATATACAGTTACACCTCGTTCTGGTGATTGTGTGGGAGCAAGTTTTAAAGTGGTGGTTACGGTCAATCCACCCATCAGTCCCAATGTTGTAGTGACAGACATTAGTTGTTTTGGGGCGAATAATGGCATAATCACAACGAATATCGAAGGTGGAATTCCGCCTTATAAGATTTCATGGTTTGGACCAAATGGGTTTACGTCTGATAAAACAAATATTTCGGGACTTGAAAAAGGTAATTACATGTTGAATATTCTTGACAACAGTAGTATCGGATTTGGCAAGAGTTTGAAAATTGTGGAACCTACAGACATTGTTTTGCAGACTGATTTTGAAAAAGACATCACATGTAATGGTGCTGCCAATGGCGAAATAGGAATAACGGTGATGGGCGGAATGGGCGGATATAAATACAGTTGGACAAAAGACAATGTGGCTTATGCAACTACAGAAGACATTGATAGTTTAAGTCCTGGCGAATATACTGTAGCAGTAACAGATATCAATAATTGCGGCCCTAAAACACTTACTTTTACAATCACTCAACCTGACCCGTTGGTCATCAATTTGATAAATAAAACCAATAATCTATGCTTTGGTGATTCATTGGGAACAATAAATATTGAGGTAAAAGGGGGCACGCTTTCTGAGCTTTCGGCGGGAGTTTTTGACTACAAATACACCTGGACTGGAGGCAATGGATTTAGTAGTAAGACTCAGAATTTAACGCATCTGCCTGCTGGAAAATTCGTGCTTACTGTTACTGATAAATTGGGTTGTAGTTTAAATTTTTCAGTAGAAATTACTCAACCAGATTTGATTGAACTATCGGCCATCACTACGCCAATCATCTGTTACGGTGCAAACAATGCAACATTGAAACTGAATATCAAAGGTGGTGTGAAACCATTCAAAGTGGAGTGGGATAATTTTGCAAGCGGTGAATATCAAGAGAATTTGTCGGCGGGAGATTATATCATTACTGTGACCGATAGCAATTCTTGCGTGAAAACCATCAAGGTAAATATCCCTGAAGCGGCGATTTTTAGGGTTACTCCTATTGTAAAAAACGTGTCCTGTTTCGGTGCAAAGGATGGAAGTATCACCTTGAACTTTGAAGGTGGTAAGAAACCAATTGCTTTTGCATGGACTGATAATTCAACTTCGGGAACTACGCGCAATAATATAGGGCCAGGAACTTACACAGTGAATATTATTGATGGAACACCTTGCAGTATTTATCGCTCGTTTACCATCACGGAACCGCAACCTTTGAGAATTTCAGCCTTGGTTACCAACGCTTTGGATTGCGACACAGTGAATAGCGGCGGCATAAATTTACAGGTTACTGGTGGTTCTACTCCTTATGTTTATGCATGGTCCAACGGTGCAACTACCGAAGATTTGCTGAATGTGCCGGCAGGTAATTATAATGTTGTCGTTACCGATTCTAATAAATGTACGCAAACTGTTAATTACACAATTACGCGTCCATTGCCCATTAGCATAAATATTTCAACCAAAGCCGATTACAACTGTACAACAAAGTATTTAAAAGATATTTGTACGGCATCAATTTCTGGTGGCTTGCCTCCGTATAAGTTGGTGTGGTCTAGTGGCACAGTGAGTGGCGTAAATGGTGAGATAATGGAAACCAATCAAAGTGGTATCATTATTTTGGATGTGACTGACAAACTGGGTTGCACGGCTCGCAACACTTTTGATTTATTGCTACCTACACCTGGAATAGATTATCAATTAATAGATTGTGATACTCACAGTTACATTTTCAAGAGTGTTTTGCCTATGGGTGAGTCGATTGATTATACATACTCTTGGAATTTTGGTGATGGAAAAACGGAAATACTGCAAAACCCGCAACACAAATTCTCTACTCCGGGCACTTACAAAGTATCCTTGACTATGAAAAGTAAAACCTGTACCACTCTTTTTGAAAAATATGTAATCGTGGAAGCACCTCCAGTATTGGTACTCGACAAATTACCGATTTATTGCATTGGCGATTCATTGCTTTTGCATGTGTCGGGTGCAGAAACTTACTTGTGGTACAACGGCACAGTTGGTGACAGTTTGATGATAAAACAACTGGGCGATTATTCAGTAAAAGGAACTTCTAAAGCAGGCTGCACATCGACTTTGAATTTTACGGCTACCAATTTTAAGTCCTATAACTATACCCTTCAAACCGATAGAAATGAAATAACTACAGAAAATACAGACTTGCAACTGTGGAGTGAAGGCATTATGTACTCAGAGTATTTCTGGAATTTTGGAGATAGTTTATTGGCTGAAGGTAACAACCAGCAACACATTTATAAGATACAAAAAGGAGGTTATTACGATGTAAGACTGCGAGTGAAAAATCCGAATGGTTGCAATGAATATGCTAACAAGCGAATTTGGATAACCGATACTTCTGAAAATAATACCTTTACACCCAATGGCGATGGAGTGGATGATGTGTTTTTACAAGGTTGGCACACAAAGATTTACAATCGAAATGGCATATTACTTTTTGATGGCACTGTCACTTATGATGGTTGGGATGGTACTTATAAGGGCAGCCCGGTTGCCAATGACACCTATTTTTATGTAGAATATATTTCTACTTTAGATGGAATTAAGACGAAAACTGGATTTGTAACCTTAATCCGATAAGCTAAGAAAATGAAGAAATCAATCGTATTTTTAGCACTTCTTTTTCTTGCCAATTTGATGGTAGCCCAATCAAATATTCGGTTGAATAATGATTGGAACAAAACCTATATGATAAATCCTGGCGCAATTAACAGTCAGTATTATCTCAATCCTGGGTCTGTTGCCAGTCAGTATTTGTTAGAATTCAATATGGCCGCACGTCAACAATGGGTTGGATTTCCGGGATCACCAACGACTTTATTTGCATCAGGCACGCTATATCAGGACGAATACTATACTCAATTTGGATTGAAAGTACTGCAAGATAAAGTTGGCTATACTTCAACTACCGATATTGATTTGACCTATGCTTATTCAACGAGGTTAAATCTGAATTGGCGACTCAATATGGGCATGGGATTAAGCTTTCAAGCTTTGAGTTACGATTTATCACAGGTGAAATCAGCTACAGCCGGCGATCCAACAATTTTTACACGATTGTTGAATGAAAGTTATATCAATTCTGATTTGGGAGCCGAACTTGTTGATAGTAGATGGCGGTTTGGTATCTCGAGTCAAAACTTGTTTTCACTGTTTTCGCCCTCGCAAAAATTATTCCCGAATAGTAATTATTTGTATGCCATGTACAAGAACTACAACCACGATTATTTCAATCTGGGTTATGGCGTTTGTGGAATTCAGTATGCAAATATAATGCAAATGGAATTCAACCTAACGGGCTATTTTAAAGCTACCTCTGCCAAAAATCAATTTCAAATAGGATTGGTTTATCGCACCTGGAACGAAGCTGGACTGCTGTTTGGGTTCGATTTAAACCATAATTTACGCGCTTCATACAGCTACGATTACAATCTAAGCGGTATCAGCAGAGGTTCTTTTGGCACGCACGAATTGATGATTACATACAAACTTTACAAAAGTTACAAGTGTAAAAACTGTTGGTATTGATAGCACTAAAAACGTTTTTCATAGACAATTGAGTTGACAATTAACTGTTAAATAATATATTCTTTGGTTTGCGTTTTCTTGGCCTACACCGTGCTTGAAACGAAGCCCTACCTAGCATAATAAAATCGTGAGCTTTCCATATTAAGTAAGTCGGCTGCATTAAGCATTTGAATATCAGTCGATTTTATATATTGCAGAAATATCAAAAAAAATGCTCAAATTAATATGACAGTAACAATATTGTTACTATATTTGCATATAAATTTATCAAATAAATTATGCCCGAAGTATTTAGAATTTTTGGAATCCGATTTTACTTTTACTCAAATGAGCATTTACCTGTTCATATTCACGTTCAAAATGCGAACGGAAAAGCTAAATTTCAAGTACTTCCAACAATTAAACTAATTGAGAATAAGGGTCTAAAATTGTCTGAAATAAAATTGGTAAAAGGTATAATTGAAGAGAATAAAATAACGATTGTAAAATCTTGGGAGGCATTTCATGGAACAATGGACTAATTTAAAAATAGAAAAAGTTTGGTTTGATAATGATAATATCTTTATTCAAACTGATGATGGCACTCAAAAAAGCCATCCTTTAAGATGGTTTCCTCAATTATTTAATGCTACGGACAAACAGCGTCAAAAATTTGTGATTGGCAAATGGGGAGATGACATTCATTGGGAGGAATTGAATGAAGATTTAAGCTTGGAGGGCTTTTTTACCTATAACAAAGATGTGATTGAACAACAACGAAACGAAGTATCGCGAGTGTTCAATCAATTTCCTGTTTTAAACATTAGTAAATTTGCTGAACGCACAAAAATAAACCGCAGTTTATTAGCAAGTTATATTTGCAATGAGAAGAAACCAGGTGAAAGAAAGAAAAAACAAATTGAGTCTGCATTACATCAGCTTGGAAATGATTTGCTTTCGGTAAAGCTCTAAACTTAGGAATCCAGTTTCCTTATTACATTATTCGGCTGTTATTCAGAGATGAATATCAGCCGATTCTGTTTTTCTATAAGATTGAATTCCAATGCTATAAATAGGCGAAATTGAAGACTCACAAGTGACAAGCGACATTGTGTCGCTTACAGAAAGAGAATAAAAGCGACACAATGTCGCTTGTCCCCCATCAACCTAGCCCATCAAAAGTTATAGGTGTGAAAACTGTTGGTATTGATAGCTCTAAAACTGTTTGACATAGATAATTGAGGAAATTTTAATCATTAAATAACACCCACTTTCCATTTATACTGAAATAACTTTGTTATTAATCGCAAAAACAAAACTACAGTATTAAACGCTTATCAATTGACTGTCAATATTTTTTTGTAATTTTGCAAGCTATAATCTATTTCACAAGATAATTTATGCGCATTTTAATCCAACGTGTTAACGAAGCATCAGTTGAAATTGACAATTCAATAAAGTCTGCCATTCAAACAGGTTTATTGGTTCTGGTGGGAATAGAAGAAGCTGACACTGTTGAAGATAGCGAATGGCTGGCTGCTAAAGTGGTGGGATTGCGAATTTTTGATGATGAAAACGGCGTTATGAATCGCTCGGTGATGGACATTGATGGCGAATTACTGGTAGTGAGTCAGTTCACATTACACGCTCAAACAAAAAAAGGGAATCGCCCATCGTATATCAAGGCTGCTAAACATGAAACTGCCATTCCGCTGTACGAGCATTTTTGCAAACAGCTGAGTAGTAAGCTTGGAAAAGAAGTAAAATCAGGAACATTTGCAGCTGACATGAAAGTTTCGTTGGTCAATAATGGTCCAGTTACGATTTGGATAGACAGTAAAAACAAGGAGTGAAAGTTATTCGTGGTTATTTGCCTACGGCGTTATTGATTGTTATTAAAAGAATTTCGTGTAAATTGCATTTATGAAAAAACATATCCCAAATTTCATTACCTCTCTCAATCTTTTTTCGGGTTGTATCGCTGTTTTGTTGGCTTTTCAAAGCAATTATCAGGGCGCTTTTATCGCCATTTTGCTTTCGGCTGTGTTCGATTTCTTCGATGGTTTTGCAGCGCGGTTGCTCAAAGCATATTCTCCCATGGGCAAAGAATTGGATTCATTGGCTGATATGGTTAGCTTTGGCTTAGCTCCAGGAGTTATTGTTTTCTCGCTATTATCTAAAACAGGGATGCACGAATTTTTACCCTATTTGGGCTTTATCATTCCTGTATTTTCAGCATTGCGCTTGGCAAAATTCAATATCGATGAACGTCAAACGTCATCATTCATCGGACTTCCCACACCGGCAAATGCCATTTTCTGGGCTGGACTGGTATTCTCTTATGCTGATTTCCTTTATTCAAATGTTTGGGTTTTAATAGTACTAACATTAATATTCAGTTATTTATTGGTAGCCGAAATACCTATGTTTGCTTTGAAATTTAAAAATTATGCTTGGGGAAACAATCAAATTCAATACTTATTTTTATTGGTTACAATAGTCCTTTTAGCTGTATTCCAACAAAACGCATTTGCACCAATCATTGGTTGGTACATTTTATTGTCAGTTGGTTTAAATCTCATTACGAAGTCAAAAGCGTAGCATCTTAGCTGTCAACTATAAACTGTCAACTATAAACTAATTTCATGTCAATCAGCATTTCCAATCTAACCAAAAACTACGGAGAACAAGTTGTTCTCAATAACATTAGCTTCGAAATAGGAGCTGGTGAGGTGGTGGGTTTTCTTGGACCAAACGGTGCCGGAAAAACCACAACCATGAAGATTTTGGCTGGTGCGTTGGCTTATTCAACAGGTTCGGTAAAAATCTGTGACATTGAGGTAAATGATAATTCATTACTTACAAAAAGCCAAGTTGGTTATTTGCCAGAGCTAAATCCTTTGTATACAGAAATGTATGTAAAAGAATATTTACTTTTCGTGGCTGAAACTTATGGCTTGGGAAAAGAAAAAAACGCTCGGGTTAATGAATTGATTGATAAAGTGGGATTGCGACCTGAGTTTCAGAAAAAGATAGGGCAACTCTCAAAAGGGTACCGTCAACGGGTAGGTTTGGCGCAAGCATTGATTCCAAATCCAAAAGTGCTGATTCTGGACGAACCGACAACCGGACTTGACCCAAACCAATTGGAAGAAATCAGAAGCTTGATTCGCGAAATTGGAAAGGACCGAACTGTGTTGCTCAGCACGCATATTATGCAGGAAATAAAAGCAATATGCAACCGAGTAATCGTCATCAACAAAGGTGAAATTGTAGCTGATTATGCTGACATTTCCAAAATCAAACTATTTGATGAAAACAGTTTCCATTTAGAAGTTGAATTTGCAAATAATATTGAAGCTGAAGGGCTTGAAAAACTTGAAAATATAAACAGCGTAAAATCAATTGACAATAAGCACTTTATAGTAATTGCATCAACAGACATTCGGGCTGACATTTTTGATTTTGCAGTAAAAACAAACAATAAAATCCTGACAATAAAAGAGATAGAACGAAGCATGGAAGAAGTGTTCAGGATGCTTACAACTGCCTAAAGTCTAATGTCAGAGGACTAAAGTCTTATCAACTTTATATTATTTTCCTTTGACTTTTGACCTTAGTCCTTTGACAAAAAAGAATTATGGAAGAAGAAAATTTCGACATACGCAACAACCAAAAAGGCGAAAAGGAGTTCGAGAACGCTTTGCGGCCACTGACTTTTTCAGATTTCAGCGGACAAAATAAGATTGTCGAGAATTTGAAGATTTTTGTGCAGGCTGCCCGTATGCGTACCGAATCGCTTGACCACGTGCTACTTCATGGACCTCCGGGACTGGGAAAAACCACGCTTTCGAATATCATTGCCAACGAGTTGAACGTGGGCTTTAAAATCACATCTGGTCCTGTGCTCGACAAACCAGGCGACCTGGCGGGCTTGCTCACCAGCTTGGAAACCAACGATGTCTTGTTTATCGACGAAATTCATCGCTTGAGTCCAATCGTGGAAGAATATTTGTATTCGGCCATGGAGGATTATCGAATTGATATAATGATAGACAAAGGGCCAAGTGCGCGGTCTATCCAATTGGAATTGAATCCGTTTACTTTGATTGGCGCCACCACCCGAAGTGGGTTATTAACTGCTCCGCTTAGAGCTCGTTTTGGTATTAATTGCCACTTCGAGTATTATGATATTGAGGTGATTACCACCATCATAAAACGTTCTTCAAGATTACTGAACGTAGAAATTGGACACAAAGCAGCTGTAGAAATTGCTGGTCGCAGTCGTGGAACGCCACGTATAGCCAATGCTTTGCTTCGTCGTGTTCGCGATTTTGCACAGGTTAAAGGCAACGGTAGCATCGACGTAGAAATCGCCTGTTATGCACTTGAAGCACTGAACATTGACAAATATGGATTGGATGAAATTGACAATAAAATTCTGACAACCATTATCGATAAATTTGGCGGTGGTCCGGTTGGCCTGACAACCATTGCGACTGCTTTGGGCGAAGATGCCGGCACTATAGAAGAGGTGTATGAACCGTTTTTGATAAAAGAAGGTTTTATGAAACGCACACCGCGCGGACGAGAAGTGACTGAACTGGCATACAGGCATTTAGGGAAAATAAGATTGGGTGAAACGGGAACATTGTTTTAAACATACTAACATTCTAAGAAATCTCAATATTTTTGCTTTTATTATCTGATATATAAACGTTCTAAACATCTGATTATGAACGAACTTGTTACATTACGCTCTTTTAGTTTATCAACAGAATTTGAAATTGTAAAATCATATCTTGAATCATGCGAAATTGAATGTTTTGGTCAAGATGAAATTATCAACCGCGATTATGTCAACAGTAATGGCGGCATTAAACTTCAAGTGCGAACTGAACAAGCAGAAGAAGCTATAAAACTGCTTATGGAAGCTGGATATTTGAAACCGGAAGATTTTGAACCATCGACAGAAATGAAATGGGTGGAAAAAGTACTGAAATTTCTAGGGATTAAATAGATTTACAAAATAGGGTTTGAATTGTGTACGCAGTGAGTACACAATTTCAAGTAATTACTTATGACGAACTTAGAGGCAATAAACAAGGATTTATTACAATCGATAGTAACGTTAATTGACGTTACGAAGCAGCGTGTTGCCCAAACCGTAAACAGCGAACTCACACTTTTGTATTGGAACATTGGCAAACAAATTAATGACGATGTTCTGAAAAATGGCAGAGCTGATTATGGAAAAAATATTGTTATTGAGCTGAGCCAAGTACTTTCCGTTGAATTTGGAAGTGGCTTTAATAAACGGAATCTTCAAAATTTTATTAAGTTCAATGCTGTGTATCAAGATATTGAGATTTTGCACGCACTGCGTGCAAAATTGACTTGGACTCATATACGAGAAATAATTTATATTAAAGACCACGTCAAACGTGAGTTTTACACCCAAATGTGCATTCACGAGCGTTGGAGCGTGCGCACTTTGCAGGATAGAATGAACAGCATGCTTTTTGAACGGACTGCTATCAGTAAAAAGCCCGAACAAACCATTCTCAATGATTTGGATTTGCTGAAAAGCGACATGAAAATGAGCCCTGAATTGACTTTTCGCGACCCATATTTTCTTGATTTTCTTGGACTTCATGACTCGTACAGCGAAAAAGATTTAGAGTCGGCAATACTGGCCAATTTGCAAAAATTCATCACCGAAATGGGAACTGATTTTGCTTTTTTGGCACGACAAAAAAGAATTATTATCGACAATGAGGATTTTTATATCGATTTGCTTTTCTATCATCGAGGTTTGAAAAGTTTGGTAGCCATCGATTTGAAATTGGACAAATTCAAAGCCGCTTACAAAGGTCAGATGGAATTGTACTTGGGCTGGTTGGAACACAACGAAATGCGCGACGGAGAAAATAAACCCATCGGATTGATACTGTGTAGCGAAAAATCGCCGCAACAAATTAATTATCTGATGCTTGATAATCATGCGCAAATCAAAGTGGCTGAATATATTACAATGCTTCCAACAAAAAGTATTTTAGAAGAAAAGCTTCAAAAGGCCATTGAATTAGCCGAAAATTCAATAAGAAACAAATCAAACAATAACGAATAACCAAACTATGGCAGAACAAATGAAAAAATTGGCGAAAGAAACCGCCCTTTACGGTGTCAGCAGCATTTTGGGAAAGTTCCTTAATTGGATGATGGTGCCGCTATATACTTATGTGCTAGCCAATTCCGCCGAATATGGAATTGTGACCAATCTTTACGCTTGGACTGCTTTGTTGTTGGTAATGTTGACGTATGGTATGGAGACTGGCTTTTTCCGTTTTGCCAATAAAAACAAAGAGGAGGCTGGAAAAGTTTATAGTACCACTTTGATTTCGGTGGCATTTACCTCCACAATTTTTGCATTAACTTGCGTTATTTTCTCTCAAGTCATAGCCAATGGCATGGGTTATTCCAAACACCCAGAATTTATTGCCATGCTCGGCGTAGTGGTTGCTATGGACGCATTTGGCTGTATTCCTTATGCTTACCTTCGTTTCAAGAACCGTCCTTATCGGTTTGTGGGGCTAAATTTGTTTGCCATTTTCGTCAATATCTTCTTCAATATCTTTTTCTTGGTCATTTGCCCTTGGTTAATGATTAAAGACCCAGCACTTATCAGTTGGTTTTATGATCCAAATTATGGCGTTGGTTATGTATTTGTGGCCAATTTATTTTCCACTGCATTGGTAACCATAGCATTACTCTTCGATGTATTCGTAGTGAAGTTTGAATTGGACAAAGATTTGCTCAAAAAAATGCTCAAATACTCTTTGCCTTTACTCATTTTGGGAATTGCAGGTATTATGAACCAGACGCTTGATAAAATTCTATTTCCATTCCTGATGGATGACAAATTGAAAGCAGCCAGCGAATTAGGAATTTATGGTGCTACATCAAAAATTGCGTTGGTAATGCTGATGTTCACACAGGCTTTTCGTTATTCCTACGAACCATTTATTTTTGCTCAGAAAAAAGACAAAAACAGCTTGGAATCTTATGCAAATGCAATGAAATTCTTCATTATATTTTCACTAATGATTTTTCTAGGAATGGTTTTTTATCTTGACGTTATCAAATATATCATTCAACACGACTATTGGGTGGGACTAAAAGTGGTGCCCATCGTACTGTTTTCATTTATATTTCAAGGGATATTTTTCAATCTCTCGCTTTGGTACAAATTAACTGACAAAACCATTTATGGCGCCTATTTCTCCATTATTGGCACAGTTATTATAGTGCTATTAAACATCGTTTTAGTTCCAAAATTCAGTTATATGGGCTGCGCATGGGCTGCTTTTGCCTGCTATTTTGTAATCATGATTATCTCCTATTATTTTGGTCAAAAATATATGCCCGTGAAGTACGATTTAAAATCTATAGGGCTTTACGTTGGAGTAGCGTTGTTACTTTTTGGTGCCAGCTATTTGGTTCAAACACAGTATGTGGCAGTAAATTTGGCCTATAAAACGGTGTTATTTTCTTTATACATCGCGTTAATAATCAAACGTGATTTTCCACTTAATTCAATTCCTGGTTTAAATAGATATTTCAAATAAAACAACAATAAAACGATGAATTTCATTCAATTATGCAATCAGATTTTCAACGAATCTGTAACTGATTATCACAAAACTGATAATGTTGATGCGCCAATAAACAATCCGTATCCAATCAAATCCATTGAGTATTATTTATATTTGAAAAACTGGATTGATACTGTTCAATGGCATTTGGAAGACATTATCCGGAATCCGGAAATCAATCCCGTTGAGGCACTGGCACTTAAGCGCAGAATCGATGCATCGAATCAAGATCGTACGGATTTGGTGGAATTGATTGACAGCTATTTTCATGACCAAAATAAAAATGTTGAGGTGAAAACTAATGCGACTTTAAACACCGAAAGTCCATCTTGGGCGTTGGATAGATTGTCAATTTTGCACTTGAAAATTTATCACATGCAACAAGAGGTGGATAGAAAAGAGAGTTCCCCAGAACACAAAATTCAATGCAGTACTAAATTGAACATACTTTTGGACCAAAAAGTGGATTTATCAGAAGCTATCAATCAGTTAATTGACGATATCTCTTCGGGAAAAAAGAAAATGAAAGTGTACAAACAAATGAAAATGTACAATGACCCGGCTTTGAATCCAGTTTTGTACGGTTCTAAAAAATAAATTCGTGTTTTGCGTTCCGAGTTTCGCGTTTCACACTTTGACCTTTGTCCTTTGACCTTTGTCTTTTTAAATTTATGTCTAAGATTCTAATTATACGTTTTTCGGCGCTCGGTGATGTGGCCATGACCATTCCGGTGATTTATTCACTCGCGGTAGCACATCCTACGCTTGAAATTACCGTTTTGAGTGCAAAATGGCTGCAGCCATTGTTCGAACATTTACCAGAAAATGTGAAGTTCATTGGTGCAGATTTGAAAGGAAAGCACAAAGGAATTAAGGGTTTGAATGTTTTGTACAAT
>Ga0194037_1001133_pt1 | contig 19849 bp, 6 predicted proteins | sample JunL306m_MetaG_FD_148653 | JGI IMG/M metagenome (GOLD analysis project Ga0194037, IMG submission 148653) | Anoxic zone freshwater microbial communities from boreal shield lake in IISD Experimental Lakes Area, Ontario, Canada - Jun2016-L304-6m | ecosystem: Environmental > Aquatic > Freshwater >...
GAAAATTTAAAAGCGATTAACCTGAGCTATTTATGTAAAGGTTTGCAAATAGCAACTTGAAATTCAACAAGAATCGTAAAGTATATTCGACGTTTCGAATTCAAATACTATTCAATTGGTTTTAATAAATGGAAAAATAGCAACAAAGGGTTATAAATTGTGCGCATAGAATCCCCGTTGCCACACATCATTTCCCTCATCGCTACAGCCTTCGCTGTTGCCGCAAATGTGTCGCTTGTGGATTCATAACTATAATGACGAACAGAATAAAAACTGTTTTGGCAAAAAAATATTTAAGTCGATGATATGCCACAAGTCACAGACTTGCGGCAACGACACACCTAGTGGCGACCTTGATTTACGTGCGCTAGAGGGGTAATTAATCCCAATTCACTAAAGTTAACCTCCTAAATTTCCTTGCCCCATACCAAATTCCAGAAGCAAGCAATATAATACTCATACCACCATCGAAGGGGACGGTAGGTCCGTCATTTGTTACTGAGATATTACTTCCCTGATTGCCGGGTCCAGGATTGGGCTGTGCTTTTAAACTACCTACTATCCACAAATTGACTAGAATAATAATTGATGTCCTGATAACTGATTTTTTTATCTTTTCCATTGACTCTCTTTTTGTTATTTTTGAATAGTTGGGTGGAATATTTCCACCCAAGCTTATTCTATTTATTTCTTTCTTAAAATATTCCTGTTATCTTACTTCCAATTCAGTCGAATATGAAGCTCCATTTTCTCCCAACACGGAAACCGTATAAGACCCTCCTGGCAGTTGCTTGCCCAAATCTATCTTTTCGGTACTTGTCGTATGGTTGAGTATGCCACCAAATACTAACTTTCCTGATTTGTCAAAAATACTAACCTTGTATTTACCCATTGACGCATTACCCAAACTGATGGAGAAAGAACTTCCCGACAATGGATTTGGATATATAGCCATAGTTGTGAATGGTGAGTTGTTAGTGGGTAGCTTGACAACATTACTATAGGTTATTTCACCGTTTCTGTCTGTAGCCTTGATGCGGTAGTAATTTATGCCATCTGTTGCTTTTGTATCAACATAACTAGTACCATCAATGGTTGCCAAATCGGCAAAATCCACTCCATTAACCGAATGTTCTACCTTATAATTGATACCATCGCCTTCGCCAATTGAAGTCCACTTCAATTCTACAGATTTATCTTTCAACCTAGATGCAGTCAGGTTAATTGAGTTGATTGGTAAAGTGGAAGCAGCAAAAACAATGCTGTACCTGTTCGCAAAGCTTGTGGCATTGACTGAATTAGTCGAGAAAGAAATGATAGTACTATCACCCAATATCAGTTTCGGTGTGCCTGTAACATTATCTTTCAGATAAGCTGTAACACCATTTCCAGTAAATTGTGATACATCCAAACGTAAACTGTAAGTTGTATTTACACTTAGGTTGTATAGATGTATAGGAAGTTCTTCGTTTGCAGTTGGCAAAGTATATCCATTTATACAAAGGTCTTTTCCAGCAATGGTGAAGGCTATATTTTCGCCTGCATTCGAGAACTTAACAGCATCCTCTACTCCAATAGCCTTTGAAAAACTGCTACCAAATACACTTACTGCTCCATCCACATTCTTTCCTGCCCTTGACAATCCAACAGCAATCCTGTTTGCAACAGGCGTTGTTCAAAGATGCCTAATCTTGCTTCATTAGGCACCTTATCAATTTCATTGAATACAATCGAAGGTGAATCATTCGAAGAATTTTCAACAAAGAAGGCTTCACCTGGCTGCAAATATCTGTTTACCATTGAAGTACCAAGTGGGTTGCTTGTAGTATGTGCCAATGCATTGTAACCTACAAAAACGGTATAACCTGTACTAGTTCCATCTGTTGTGTTGGTTGGGTCGCAATACCAATAACTCATATTGACATTATGACTCTGTGCCGCTACGGCTTCCCAATCAACAATACTTCTGTATGGATTTGCAATGAAACTACAACTACCCGAATCACTTGTCAATCTGAAGGAGGATGGATAATTTCCACTGACTCCATTAGTGCTATAATTGACCTGCCCTGAAATCAAGTTGCCTGTAGTACGAAGCGTCGTATTAGACCACATATATGGCAACTGATTTTGAAGGTTTCCTGACCTGTTGCCTCTTACAAGAACCCTGAAGCCTTGATATGGATCAAGGATAGTTCCCCTTGTTGTCAGAACCGAATCCCATGAATTGTTCAGATAAGTAAATAAAGAATGATTACCAGAATAAGAATAATCAAAACCTGTTATTGGATCGGTTCCTACAGATTGCCCTTGCGAACCTGTAATATAAATTCCATAACCATTGGTGTTTACCCCGCTTTCCTGCCAGTTGTCAAAAATGTGTCCCGCATTAGCCACCCCACTTGCACCCAAATCCCTGTAAGTCCGAAGACCATTTGGTATGAACCTTTCTACTGTCACTTTGCCATTTACAATTCCACCAACAATTCCAACAACTGCCGTGTTATCAATGCTTGTTGATTTAAGTGTCAGTTTATCCCCTGTATTGAAAGTGCCACTTGATGGGGTAAATGTTCCATATATATCCAATGCATTACCCAAGGTTGCTGAACCTGAATTTATTACAGTCAGATTTGAGAGACTATTGTTGTTGGCATCGAAAAGTAACGTACCTGCCGTACCACCAATTACCAATGATGAAATAGGAGAACCCTTCAAAGTGCCACTACCAATTACAGCTCCATTGATGGTAAGTGTATGCCCATTGATGGATAAGTTTCCACCTAAATTGAGTGTGTCTACTATTACATCAGTACTTAAAACAGGTAATCTCTGAACAGCAAGAATAGTGACACTACTATTGACAGAAGGAACAATGTTCAGATTCCAGTTTGCAGCATTATTCCAATCTGAAGAAACCGCACCTTGCCAAGTGATAGTTTCAGTTACATTCATTGCAATTTCATTACTTGTTGCAGTTAGATAGGTCTGACAGCTATTGTTGGCAGTAATCATACACGAAATCACATCCCCATTCACTAAGGATGCATTGCTGTAGGAATTACTGTTTGTTCCTACATTTGAACCATTCTTCTTCCATTGATAAATTGGTGAAGAACCACCATTAGTTGGAGTTGCAGTAAAGGTGACTGATGTGCCAGTAATGATGCTACCAGAAGGATTTGCTGAAATGCTCATTGATGGAGTCAAAGCTGTTGATACTGTCAATACCAAGGTGGCAGCACTATCACATCCTACACTATTCGTCAAATGTGCTGTCTGCGTACCTGCCCCATTGAATAATAAACCGTTCCATGTATATGGTAGCTGACTTGAACAGATATCCAGATTTGTATTTGACACACTCGTAGGCTTGACTATCAAAATAAGTGTAGCCACACTATCACATCCCAAACTGTTAGTCAAATGAGCGGTATAGATGCCTGCATTTGTATAGCTAGTTCCATTGAAAGTATAAGAACCTCCATTACAGATGCTTACATTAGTGGTGCTGCTACTTGTAGGCTTGATTGTCAATTCTAAAGTTGCCACACTATCACATCCCAAACTGTTAGTCAGATGAGAGGTATAGGTGCCAGCCGTAGAATATGTTGTTCCATTGAAAGTATAAGAACCACCGTTACAGATGCTTGCATTAGTAGTACTGCTACTTATAGGCTTGACTGTCATAACAAGTGTAGCCACACTATCACATCCCAAACTGTTAGTCAAATGAGCGGTATAGGTGCCAGCCGTAGAATATGTTGTTCCATTGAAAGTATAAAAACCTCCGTTACAGATGCTTACATTAGTATTGCTGCTACTTGTAGGCTTAATTGTCAAAACAAGTGTTGACACACTATCACATCCCAAACTGTTAGTCAGATGAGCGGTATAGGTGCCTGAATTTATATAGTTAGTTCCATTGAAGGTATAAGAACCTCCGTCACAGATGCTTGCATTGGTAGTGCTGCCACTTGTAGGCTTTACTATCAAAACAAGTGTTGCCACACTATCACATCCCAAACTGTTAGTCAAATGAGCGGTATAGGTGCCAGCCGCAGAATAGGTCGTTCCATTGAATGTATAAGAACCGCCTATACAAATACTTGCATTGGTAGTGCCACCACTTATTGGCTTGACTATCAAAACAAGTGTTGCCACACTATCACATCCAACACTGTTAGTCAGGTGTGCAGTATAGGTGCCAGCCGCAGAATAGGTCGTTCCATTGAAGGTATAAGAACCTCCGTCACAGATGCTTGCATTGGTAGTGCTGCCACTTGTAGGCTTTACTATCAAAACAAGTGTTGCCACACTATCACATCCCACACTATTAGTCAAGTGTGGGGTATATGTGCCAGCCGTAGAATAGGTAGTTCCATTAAATGTATAAGAATCGCCTATACAAATACTTGCATTAGTAGTGCTGCTACTTGTAGGCTTGACTGTCAAAACAAGTGTTGACACACTATCACATCCCAAACTGTTAGTCAAGTGTGCGGTATAGCTGCCAGCCGTAGAATAAGCCGTTCCATTGAAAGTATAAGAACCTCCGTTACAGATGCTTGCATTTGTAGTTGATGAAGTTGGCCTCAATATATTTATTATTACCACATTATATATACTGTCACACCCCTGATAGCTTTTCAAAGTATCCCTTATTGTTACTGACGCATTATATGTAATGGATTTATAGGTGATACCATTACAACTGTCAAGATGAATTGTATTAACAACAGGAGTTATCTTATTCACCGAAATAGATGTAACATTATAAATGCTGTCACAGCCTTGAAGAGTCTTCAATGTGTCCCTAACAACAGTTGAGGTGGTATAGGTCTTATTTTTATAGACTACACCATTACAGCCTGATATAACATTGGAATTGGTTACTGTAACTATTGGTGTAATGGTGATTGTTGCTGTCCTATAAACACTATCACATCCCTGAAGATTCCTTAAAGTATCTCTCTTAATGGTTGAAGAGGTAAATGTTTGTCCGTTATAGATAATATTGGTGCAGGATTGAACGGCAGTATCTATATTAACGGGATGAATCGTTTTTATTGTAAAGAAGACTGTCTTACTTGCACTCAAATAATTAACCGTATCTGTTGGAGTGAAATTTACAGTAATAGGATAGGTATCCCCAGATTGTAAGACAGTGCCGGCAGAAGGAGTGTAATTTAGATGGCCATTCACATTACAAGTTGCATTTAGTTGTGCGTTACCAAGTGTTACCCTACAGGTACTATCGGTAAGGTTAGACCAACTTATAACAGGTAAAACCTGCTGTTTTGTTACTGCTTCAATTATCAAATCACTGTTTGCCGTTACTGAAAGCGATTTTTGGGTTGAATAATTATTACCGTTAACCTTCCAATTTACAAATGCATATCCGCTATTAACAGTTGCATTTAAATTAAAGATGGAACCATAATCGAACAAACCATTTACATTACCTGTAACATTTGCCATGGTAGAATCATATATTACACTTACATGGCTTGTCTTTTTTACAAAATTTGCTGTAATCACCTTATTCACTGTTGCCAGGTAATTGATTGCCGTATCCGTTGAATAGATATTTCCATCTATGGTCCAGTTACTAAAATTATAGCCAATCTTGGGTTTGGCAGAAAAAACAACATTAGTTCCATACTGATATAGGTTTGTCAATGGAGTAACAGTACCGTATGAAATATCAGGAAGAACCTGAACACCCAAAGCTATGTTGCCTCCAAGATATTGTGTCCACCCAATAGTCTTTCCGGTCTTTCCGGTATATCCCTCCTTATCCGTTATACCATTGGTCTGTACCCCAAAAACATAATAGCCATCAGTCAAGGTTGTATTTGCCAAATCAATGAGGAAAGAAGTATCTGAAACCTGAGTGATGGCAGCACTACTCAAATCCAATACTTTTCCCTGACACATCAAGGAAATGTCACTTGTGTTAAAGGAGGAAGCATCAATCGATTTGTTGAATACAACGCTTATCCTGTGAACCTGTGTATCCGAAATATTATATGGAACTCCAACAAAACGGGATATACCAAGCACAGTATCAGGCTGACTTGCAAACACCAGTAAATATGTTTCAGGGTTGCCAGAAAAACTATCAACAAAATGAAGGCGCTTTTCATAAATAGGACTACTTGCATCTCTCATTGTCCTATCTGTTTGCCAAAAATTCCTCAGACTGATATTGGCACTATCCCTTAATCTGATTACACGGATAAGGGTAGTGGTACCATTCGTTGGATCAATAATATTATTGTAATTCCAACCAGATTGCGAAGGTACTATGCTTAATGAATAAGTACTGTCTGAAACCTTTGTACTACTTGCCGAAGTTGCCCCAAATACCTGCAATTTTCTTCCGTCCGAAACATACAAAGCATCCGGGAAATGAATGGCATCAACAATGTCATTTGCCATAAATCCTACAAAAGGAGAATTTACGGTTCCTGGCACACTGATACTCCTGATTAATTCATGTACTGATACATCACTTATCAAACTTAGGTTTGGATTACTATAGCTTGATGCGTGGGTCAACTTGATATTGTAATCAGAAAAATGCCCCAATAAAGAACTCGTGAAATACCATTGGATAATCTTTGTGCCATTACCAGAAATACTATCAAAAGTCAATGTCTTAAACTCTTTTGTAGCAGGAGCCCCATTTAAACTGGACCCAACCAAATTAAAGTTAACAAGTAACCCTTTCTGATTATCCACAATCCTTGGCGAATCTGAAACGATACTAAAATTACTAGCTGTTCCCACCCCTCTGTTATTTATTAGGAGGGAGAACTCTGCAGGAATTGATGGCTCCACTATTGTAGGTGTCAATGGGTCATCACCCAATACATTCCTTTGCATAAAATAGGTCAATGTCAAATCCGGCGAAGGATTAACCGTCATGACTGAAGGATCCAAATTCTTCACAACGGTAAGACCGGTAAAAGGATCCAAATAGGACAGGGTTCCACCAAATGAATATTTGACAGGTGCAGTAGGTGCAGCATATTTAGAAGGAATGAATAATATTGTAGCACTACCTGTATCTTGTGGCAACAATGTACCGGTACTGTCTATTGCTGTCAAATTCTTGAGGCTTTCTGTTGATACCTGAAATAAATCAGGTCCTGCAATGTTTCCGTTTACATCCTTTATTACCAAATTCAATTGGATATTTTTCATAGTTTCAGTAGGATGCCCATTGAAAACATTTAAATTACCCCTGAATGCCTCACGAGTCATGGTAATGGTTTGGTTAAACTGCAATGACACTGAAGCACAAACAGAATGGGAACTCGCCTCCAAATTAGTTTCAAAATTAGCGGAGGCATCATCCATCATTGCCTGTACAGAGGTATATCCCATGGCAATGGCCGAATCCTCACACATCCGCATGGTATCAAGTTGATTGGCTATATAACTGTTTCTGATAAAATTAGTACCGATTACCAATTTTCCAGCAATCAATTTGTTGGTGTTGTTATAGCGTTCAATAAAACTCAAAAAGTCGGCTCTTGAAATATTTGATGGTCTTACCTTGTCAAGATTTACATCACTTGAATCAACATAGCCAGTATCACTATAATTAGTCTGTACATAATTCATCAAACTGGAAAGATCGTCAATTTGGCAATCATTCCAAACAGTTGAACCAAAGACTTCATTATTGATATTTATTCTTCCTGAAAGTTTTTGAAGTCCTATTGATAACTTTCGATAATAATCCGCTACAAAAGCAGGTGTTGAAAGTGTAGTTGGAACTGCATTTGCGTTTTGCGAGCCTAATATTTTCGATTTGTTATCTTTAAAATGAAAACCCCAAGACTTTGCTAAATCTGGCCAACATGTTTTGATAGCAGTTCGTACCCCATCTTGACATAAATAAATTGTAATAATAGTACCCACAACTTTACAATATCCAGCAATAGTACCTGCAGTTCCAGCCGCTGCAGCACCACCAGGTCCAGTTATGGGTGTTGTAGCAGCAGAAGCAGCAGCTGCTGCTAAAAAAAGTTTATTACATGCATCAGCTAAACATGATGCTACTGATAAAGCATCTTTCGCTTGATCCATGGCACTTGCCTTATTACCAGCTACATCTTTTATAAATGTATAAGTTGAACCAACACAATTAAATTTGGTATTCTTTCTGCATGCCTTGTATGCATTATATAGGCTGCTTAAACAACCATCACAAAAAGTCAAAGTTGGCATATTTATTCCAGTGATATTACAACCATTTACTGGCACAAAATTTCCAGGAATACTAATGTTTCCAAGACCACCACCACCACCACCATCATCTACAACTGGAATATTTTCTGACTTTTGAGTACCAGTAGGGCAATCACCATAGCCAAATAGTTTTTGTGTTCCCCCTGATTTATTATTACCACAAAGCCAATCCCATATGACTGGAAGGCTAATTTCAAAACAGTCTCCTCCTCCTCCGCCGCCGCCAAAGAGACCTATCCTCTGTGCAGATCCTACTGGCTTTCCGCTTGTCAGGTTTCCTGTTGTGCCATTTTGGTTACTTCCTCCATTTGTACTATTACTAGCTCCAGAACTAGTAAATGAGGTTTGAACCCCCGAATGTGTATAATGGGTTGCATTGGGATTATCTACGGTAAGCTTTACCCATATTTCCGCACTTTGTTGTGCTCCAAGTGAGTGAATGGAATCTGACAACATTTCAAAATGCATTCCTGATTGTGTTGGAAAGACTACCCTCACATGATTTGCTGCAATCATTCCATGATTAATGGCAACAATCTTAAATATCTGATTGTTGTAGGGTATCGAATCAGGATATTTCACTTCAACTACCGGTGCAGGAACATTTGTAGTAAATACTGCAGTTGTCTGAACGGTATATACATCCTGAACAGTTGTGGGCACCACTGTCCAATTATAGGTTATGGCATTGAAACTTAAATTGACAATCAGGTTATTGGTCATACCAGGGTCTATCAAAACCGTATTTGAATAACTGTCATGATTAGCTGCCGTTATTTGAATATCGTAATAACCCTCAACTATCGAATCTGCATTAAACAGGCCATTCACATCTGTAATTCCTTTAGCGACAATATCCGATGAAAAATGTTTATATACCAATACCGATGCACCCGAAAGATGTGGGGCTGCGGCTGTATTATATGTATAATCATCCCGGACATCTATTGATAGCTTTCCTGTGGCTGTTGATACTGTTGTGATATTGAATGGCATAGCTATGCCACCACTGTCTGAAGTTGCAATGGCAATTGTGCCATTAAATACAGTACTTACAGGTATGCTGTTATCAGGAGAAAATTGTAATACAACATCAGCATGTTCCCCATTAGCCAAAGAGGGAATGACTACTGGTGATGACAGGGTCATCCATGGCAAGGAAGGCAAAGTTACCGTTATGTTTCCTGTAGCACCCTTACCTAAATTGGTAATGGTAAACTGATAGGATCTCGATCCTCCCTTCGTCATGGTTGTAGTGATTGATGTGATATTTGACCTGATATCTGACCTTGGCGACCTACAGAAGAAATAGCCTACTAAATTCAGGTAAGCCCCTTCATTCGTAGTCAGCTTAAGGTTAATGGGCAAATACTTCAGTGCAGTACTTACTTTTGTTCCAATCAAGGTATATTTCAATTGTATGATACTGCCACCCGCCATATTGGGTATGGAATCGAATGTGAGTCTGAAGCCCAAACTAGTGTCCGTTAACAATTGAACCTTTAGCTTGGTTAAAGACAGGACACCTGGATTAATGACTTGAATTACACCTTTTGTCGTATCATTCTTAAATACATCCCAGACAATATTGTCGGTGGAAGCCCTTTTCAAACCATAAATATCAAAACTAACCTGTTGTATTGTCAAACTCATGTTTGGATAAGACCCTCCAGCAATATAATGCCCAAAAGCACTAAACAGAGGTAAATAACCTGCCTTAAAATACCCATTTGAATCAGTGGTTACAGTTTGTGAATTCCTATAGCCGTCATTGATGGTATATATTTCAACTGGAACAAGGGCAACACTTGCCCCATCAAAACCTACTGCCTTTCCTGTCATTAAGACAGAATCGCCTGGCTGGTAGGTAAGTTTGTTTGTAAGCAAACTTGTAATAATGTAACGTGGTTTTAGGTATAAGGGTAAATAAGAAGAAATGTTATTCAAATAACTCAATTCTGCTACTGTACCACTGGAATTTATTTCTGCATATAAATAATATTGACCAACAAAATTTGGCAATGACAAGGTATAACCAAGGGTATCGCTACCATTGGGAAAAAGCACTTTAGATGTTGAAAGAGTTGTCAGATAGGTCTTATTCCCACCTGCTTGTGCCTGATTGGAAATATATAAGTCAACATAAACCCCTGCCGGAAAATTGGCGACCCCTATATTTTTTACAATAATTTGTGACTGCACTGTTCCACTTGCCAATGTAGAGTCTTTTTGAGGTGTGATTGATACCACTGCATCAGGCAAGGTTCTGTCTGAGATAAGTGCCCAACAGATACCTTTAACATAACCTGATGCCACTGCTGTGAAAGTTACCATACGGTCACCGAGTGATACAGTCCTGCCAAGTGCAGAAACAGGAATACTAACTGATGAACTTCCTGCAGGTATGGTTACAGATTTGGCATATACCAATTCTGTATCCCTGTCCGATGATAACATGATGGTGAGTGGAAGGAAAGTAGCGGTATTTCTGGTGATTACCAGATTACTTGCATTAGTCACCCCTTCTGGCAATGTATTTTGGGTGACCGAAATTTTAATTGAAGCTGCATTATCATCAATTACGGTAATCTTGGATGCAACAGAACCTGTGACTCCTGTAGCCGTACAATTGCACTCAGGTATATAAACATTCGCTGATACCATTACATCATGATTCCCATCAACAAGATTATTATTAACCACTCCAATATTGACCTGTTTATCAGATTCACCTGAATTAAATGTTACTGATGTGGTAGAGTAATACAAATCGTTTCTTGTCGAATTATCAGACAGGTTGATGGTAATTGGATTAGCAGTGCTACCCTGCCGGTGAATGGTTGCAATGGCAGCCTGATATCCCCCGGATTTTGTAACAGAATCGGGGTTAATCAATAAGGTTAAAACAGGAATATCATTATCATTAAGGGTAATGGCATTGGTAGCATTGGAATACCCAAAAGCATTCGCAGTAAAGTTCAATGTCTTTGACAGGTTAGGAACGGTGTTGTCAATTGCACTGATTATTATTTTTACTGATTTCTGATTGGCAGGAATGGTTGCTGTTGGATTAAATGCGAAAAGGTTATCCTTACTGCATGATAAGGAAACAGTCAAGGGGGATGAATTAACAATTTGCCTTTGTATAGTCAAAGTGGCAGTATCCCCTTCATTCATTGAGCTTTTTGTACTGCTTAAAGTCAAGGCGGGCATTTCATCATCTATGATGGTAAAGGGAGTTGTAAGGTTTACATAACCTGCACCACTTACCATAATGGACACTGTTGAGTCAATATTCAAGATATTGTTATTGATGGTATTGATATAGAAAACAGCCCCCGAGCTACCTGCCGGTATCACTACAGAATCTGGAACACTTAAGCGTGCAGGGTCACTTGCAGAAATCCTAAATGTCTGTGCCACTGCCCAACTACCATTTCTGGAAAGCAAACACGCAACTGGTTTGGTACTAATTTCATATAGAGTAGTTAAATCAGGCTTTAATGAGATGGAACTTCTAACGAATAAGGGCTTCGATGATTGACCCAAATTATTATTTTGTCCTGTGGGAGATTCTATCAACCCAATTGCAGGAATCAATTTCACCTCAATATTCACCCATCCATTGACACCTACTGTATTTGGTATGACAAAATAAGCTGTTCTCGAAACAAGGGCACCTGCATTAAGTACGTTATTATAATAGACAGTCCCTAAGGAAACTGAGTCTCCATTGCTATTTTTCAGATAGACAAACTCACTCCAACCGGCACCTGTAACATTGTCACCAATATTTTTCACTTGCCACGATAGTGATAATGTCCCCATTGAGGAAACAGAATCGGGTGTTGAAGTGATATTTTGTATGATAATATCAGAACATGAATTAATGGTGATATTTGCAACTTTATATACACTATCACATCCGTTGACACTTCTTAATGTATCATATCTTGTGGTTGATTTTGTATAGGTTATCCCATTATAGGTTACACTTTTACAATCAACAAGACTGACACTTTCCGATACAGGTACAATCCCATAAATAGTGATATTCGCTATATTATAGACACTGTCACAACCCCAATTTGTTCTCAACGTATCCCGCCTTATAGCAGAACTTGTATAAGTAACACCCTTGTAAGTGACACTCCTGCAACCACTTAATGAAATGGTATTTGTAACAGGAGTCAACTGACTGACATTGATGGTGGCAACGATATAAACACTATCACATCCCTGTGTTGTCCTAAGGGTATCCTTTCTTATGGCATTTGTAGAATAAAGCACATTATTATATACCACATTTTTGCAGCCATAAATGGACGTATCTTTTTCTACTGCACTAATGTTTTGTACCGTAATTGTAGCAACAGTGATACTGTCCTGTTTAGCTGAAATTACTACCGTATCCCTTACAACTGTGGAAGATGTATAAGTCTTTCCCTTATAGGTTACACTCCCACTACACCCCACAATGGATAGCGGTGTAATGATATTGGCGGTATCAGGAGTCTTTTGGAAGGTATATTTTGCATCAAGACTCCATACTCCATTGGCATCCTGACCCCTGATGCCAATATTGTGGTTGGTGCCATTGACTAGGCTGCCAACAGGTATGGGGAGGTTCTGTAGGACAACGTTTGTTCCCGCAGTGAAAGGAATAGTATTAGCTTTTCCATAACCAGGATCGGTATCCAAATAATATTCCAACCTTGTAAGGTTGGGTATCGGGGCAAGTGTGGTATTTGCAACTCCATTGTTGTTGAGGAAGAGGTATTTGTAGTCGAGACTCCAAATGCCATTGGCATCTAAGGAACGTATTCCCACTATATGTACTCCATAAGAAAGACTGCTAAGAGGAATATTTGCCATTGCAGAGGAGGCAGTGCTTCCACTAAAACCTGACAATTGGATCCCCTTTCCATACCCGGGATCGTTGTCAATATAATATTCCATGCCTAACAAGTTCGGTATAGGGGCAAGCGTATTGTTACTGACAGTAGTATATGGGTTAAGGAACATGTATTTATAGTCGAGACTCCATACACCATTGGCATCCTTCGCACGGATGCCAACCAAGTGTACACCTGATGAAAGACTACCGGTAGGGATATTTACAATATCAGTGCCTCCACTAAAACCTGTAATTGTGTTGCCCTTACCAAATCCGGGGTCATTATCTATATAGTACTCCATTTCTTGCAAGTTCGGTATCGGGGCAAGTGTAGTACCACTTGTTGCGTAAGGTTTGAAGAATAGGTATTGATAGTCGATACTCCATACCCCATTGGCATCCTGACAACGGATACCCACTACGTGTACGCCAGATGTTATACTACTTGTGGGAATATTTACGATAGGAGAGGTATTGGAACCACCAAATCCTGTAATTGGGGTTGCCTTTCCAAATCCGGGGTCATTATCAATATAGTATTCCATATTTTGCAGGTTCGGTAATGGGGCAAGCGTATTAGCATTATTGACCGCAAAGGGGTTTAGGAAAAGATATTGGTAGTCGAGACTCCAAACCCCTTTGGCATCCTGACAACGGATACCCACCACATGTACGCCCGATGACAGACTGGATGTGGGAATGTTGACCGCACTTACAGTGGCATTGACAGCCCCGATACCGGTAACCTTGGTTGCATTGCCAAAACCGGGGTCATTATCAATGTAATATTCCAAAGTCTGAATATTGGGCTGTGCCTTTAATACATTCCAGAAAGAAGGGACAGCAGTGATTGCCAATAATAACATTACCCAACAAAGGGAAATGAATCGTTTTGTATAACACATGACGTATTATTTATAATGTTTAAGATAATGTACCAACCTGATACATGATTTGTTGTTTTGCCACTCCCTTTTGGAGCGTAATGGGTTTTAGTTCTTGCCCTCTACTTGTGAGATTGCCTATTTCAAATGTTTACCCACCGCCGTATAAACTATATAGCCAAACCCTTATCTTAATTTAATTAAGCGTCTTTGCACTGATGATTAGCTGAATAGAACCATTTGTTGGTTGGTTGTTTGCAGGTGCGGTTACATTGTATATTACAGGAGCTGCAGGTACTCCACTCAATATATGTGGTGTAGGCCCCCCATAAATACCACAATCAGGTGTACCACCTCCACTCGCAGCACTTCCACCATAATAATAATTAACTGCAGGACTATTTGCCTTTAGCACAAACCTTGCTTCGGGAGATAGTGTAGGTGAATTGTTGAAAGAATTAACGAAAAGGCTTGAATAGGGTATGTTCTGCAAATTGCCACTACCTAATGAAGAGGAAATAGGCCACTCTGTACCCGTACCTATATTGTTATAAAACATACAAAGGGGAGCATTCAAAGTTAATCCATTACTTATATTGTTTTCAAACACCATTCTCCCAGTTGGCAAATAAATTACTCCAGTGTTGGTTGAGGAAAAAAGAGGATCCCGAATAATATTGTTATTGAACATGCCTGTTACCCCTGAACCATACTGATAAATTACGTTATAGGTAAATTGTGAAGCACATCTAAAGATATTGTTACTTACTTTAAGATTTGTTGTTGAGGAACTATGATCATAATAATTACAGGAAATAGCACCATCAGCAAAATAATTGTCAATTATTTTGTTCCCATCATTATTCCCATCCAAATTAATATAACACCCCCCCCAAAACTCGCAACGTTGAATAATAACGCCATTTATACCCTTAACTGTACTATTACAATAGCCAATGTCACAGTTGCCAGAATTAAAACTCAAGCCAGAAATTACACTACTATCACTGCCCACACCAAGATAAATCGCACCGACATTACAACTGCCGGTTATTGTTTGTACATTATAATTTGCGGTATCAACAACACCATAATCGTTAAAATTTCCCCATGAACGCCCATTCCCCAATATCAAAATCTTGTGGGTTACTGCTGAAATTCCACCATAGTTGGCACTATTTGAACTGCTTGGATAAACTTGTATGGTATCTCCTCCTATACTTGCATTATATGCATTCTGTAAATTAGTATAATCCAAGGCAGTCGGTGTACCCCAATAGCCAACCCGGCGAATGGTGGCGTTAGAAACTGTTGCAATTGCAAATATCATGATTGCTGTTGCCCAAAAGGCAGTTGTAAACTTATTCATCTTATATATTTTATTAATTATGATTGAAATGATTTGAAATGATTGGGTGTTGATTAGTTAAGTGCCTTTGTACTGATAGAGAGTTGAAGGGTAGCCCCATTTGAAATGTTATTAGCAGGTCCGGTTACATTATATATTACCGGTTCGGCAGGCATTCCACTCAATACATGTGGGGTAGGTCCACCATAAATGCCACAATCCGGAGATCCACCACCACTCGCAGCACTACCCCCAAAATAATATCCTACAGCGGGACTATTAGCTTTGAGCACAAACCTTGCTTCTGGAGATAAGGTAGGGGAGTTATTGAACGAATTGATGAAGATGCTTGAATAGGGTATATTCTGCAAATTGCCACTACCCGATGATGCGGAAATAGGCCATTCTGTGCCAGTGCCTATATTATTAAAAAACATACAGTTTGGTGCGGTGAGGGTTAAACCATTGCTGATATTATTTATAATCAGCATTTGACCAGTAGGAATACTGATGATTGGTGTTTGAGTAGTATTACCGCCCCATGAATTTGGATCCCTGAAAATATTATTCCTTATCACTCCTGTTACCCCAACACCATATTGATAGAATACCCACCCTGCACTATTACAACGAAAGATATTATTACTGACCGTAACGTTTGTTGTAGAATAGTTAGTTGTATAATAATTACAATCCACACAGCCATAAGCAAAATAATTTCCAGTTATGATATTGCCATTATTGTTCCCATCTAGATATACACTATTGCCATTCCAGAATATGCAACGTTGTACAATAACACCATTGACACTTTTTGTACCACCGTTAATATAACAACTACCATTATTAAAAAAAAGACTTGAAATCACACTACTATCGCTACCTGCATTTAGATTTATGGAAGTTATATTTGGAAAACCTGCAAGTGTTTGTAAATTATAGTTGGCAGTATCAAAAATACCATAATCTGAAAATGTTCCCCAACCACGTCCACATCCAATAATCACAATCTTATGGGTCACAGACGAAATCCCTCCCAAACCCGAAGTTGTAGGAAACACCAACAAGGTATCACCCGCAACACTTGCATTATATGCATTCTGTAAACTTGTATAGTCCAAGGCTGTCGGTGTACCCCAATACCCAATCCGACGGATAGTGGCATTGGAAATTGCTGCGATTGCAAATACTAAAACGATTGTTGCCAATAAGGCTTTTTTTAACTGTTTCATTTTGTTTTATTTTATTGTTTTATTGTAAAAGAATTAATTAATCCCGATTCACTTGATTCGACTTCATCAACTTCCTTGCCCCATATCCAATTCCTGAAGCAAGTAGCATGACACTCATGCCTCCATCGAAGGGAACTGTAGGTCCGTCAGTAGTTACAACAATACCACTTCCCTGATTGCCGGGTCCAGGATTGGGCTGTGCTTTTAAACTATCTACTATCCACAAATTGACTAGAATAATAATTGATGCCCTGATAACTGATTTTATTATCTTTTCCATTGTCTTTCTTTTTGTTTGTTTTGAATGGTTGGGTGGAATATTTCCACCCAACCTTATCCTATTTATTTCTTTAAAACAAGTCTCTTATCTCACTTCCAATTCGGTCGAATACGATGCCCCATTTTCTCCCAAAACAGAAACTGTATAGGAACCTCCTGCCAATTGTTTGCCCAAATCTATCTTTTCGGTACTTGAAGTATGGTCAAGTATGCCACCAAATACCAATTTACCTAATTTATCGAAGATGCTAACCTTGTACCTTCCTGCCACCACATTACCCAAACTGACAGAGAAACTGCTTCCCGACAATGGATTTGGATAAATCGCAATAGTTGTGAGTGGTGAGTTGTTAGTGGTTAGCCTGACAACATTACTATAGGTTATTTCACCGTTTTTGTCAGTTGCCTTGATTCGGTAGTAATTTATGCCATCTGTTGCTTTTGAATCAACATAACTAGTACCATCAATGGTAGTCAAATCGGTAAAATCAATTCCATTAACTGAATGTTCTACCTTATAGGATGTGCCATCGCCTTCGCCAATCGAAGTCCAATTAAGTTCTACAGAATTCCCTTGTAATTTAGACGCTGTCAAGTTGATTGAACTGATTGGTAAAGTGGAAGCAGCAAAAACAATACTGTACCTGTTCGCAAAGCTTGTGGCATTGACAGAATTGGTACTGAAACTCAACACCGTACTGTCCCCCACAAGCAATGTTTCCTTGGCAGTAACATTATCCTTCAGGTAGGCGACTGTTCCATTGCCATTGAACTGATTGACATCAAGCCGTATGGCATAAGCCGTATTTGCCTGTAAACTATAGAGGTGCAATGGATATGCATCGCTACTTGTTGGCATTGAAGTGCCATTGATGCACAAGTCTGTCTTGCCTTGTGTGATAGCCACATTTTCTCCACCATTTGAAAACTTAACGGCATCCTCCTTCCCTATCGTTTTTGAAAACCCTTTACCAAACACCAACACTGCCCCATCCACATTCGTTCCGTTCTTGTAGAGTCCCAAAGCAATCCTGTTCACAGGAGTTGCAGTGCCAAAAATGCTTGTTTGCGCTTGTGTAGGAGTCTTGCAACCCTCTGTAAATTTCAGAGTAGGGGAAGCATTGTCATTTTGAACAAAGAATGCCTGTCCTGGCATCAGGTATCGGTTAATCTTAGATTGTCCCAATGGGTTACTAGGACCAGTAGTGACATTGTAGGCTTCATAAGTGGTAAACCCTACAAATGAACTGGTTTGGTCAATAGTAAATGTCGGGTCACAATACCAATATGTTGGGTGTATATCAGTGCTGTTATTCACCACTGCATGCCAATCCACCACACTTGCATAGGGATTAGAGACAAAACTATAGCTGTTTGTACCACTTGAAAGTGAATAAGAGGATGGATAATTGCCAGTCACGCCTCCAGTACCAAAAACCACATCGCCTGTAATCAGGTTACCTGTTGCCCGAAGGGTTGCAGCTTCTGTCATACTAATATTGCTTGATTCTGTCATTGCAGTATGGCTTCTGTTACCCCTTACCAACACACGGAAACCTTGGTAGGGATCAAGTGGCTTATTATTTGTTCCACTTGTCACTGCATTCCAATTATTACCTGTAAAGGTGAATAAAGAAGGATTGCCAGTAGTGGAATAATCGTACCCTGTTGCTCCAATGCCATCGGCAACTGCCATTTGACCCGTTATCTTTATTCCATAACCATTGTTATTGACTCCCCCTTCCTGCCAGTTGGAGAAAATGCTTCCTGTTGCCAAATCCACAGGATTTACTCCACCTGCCCCTAAATCCCTAAATACCCTTAGTCCATTAGGGATATACCTTTCAACGGTAACCTTTCCATTGATATTGGCATTTGTCAAATCTCCCGTAACTGCAGTATTGTTATTATCCGATTTAAGAGTAAGATTATCATTTGTGTTAAGAATTGCTCCTTGATTCACACTCAACTTACCAAAAATATTCAAATGATCTGTAAGGCTAAAAGTACCATAATAAATTTCTAAATCTTTTAATTTATTGAATGAAGGAACAAAACTAAGGTTAACTACATCAGCAGATTGATTGACTCTTCCAATTGCCAATGTTGAAGTTGGCGATCCTTTAACTTTCCCAGTACCAGACAAGCTACCACCCATTTCAAGTCCAAAACCATTTATATCAATATTGCCATCCAATTGTAAATTGTTCATTACTGCACCATAACTTAATATTGGTATATTAGCTGCAAAAGGAACATTTACATTATCGCTAAAATTGTTAGAAGGCTTTATATTATTTTTCCAATTTTCAGCCAAAGACCATTCAGAAGAAATTGTACCCCTCCATTCAAAAACAGGATTTAGGGTAATAAGAAAATCCCCGTCCCATTGCGATATATTCGAACATCGCAGGTAATAATGTCCAGGATTCAAATTAGCGTTCAAAGTATTTCCCCCACATTGACCCACATTATTTAAGGATAATCCATCCCACGTATAAACTTCTGTTATTGCCGAGAAAGAATAGAAACTAGAAACGCATATCTGAATGTTTGCAGAACTTGCAACATCAAATTGATACCAAACGTCATTCGTACCAGATAAATTACAAACAGACGAAGGCGAAGATGGGGTGCTTCTAAAAGTTGTTCCTGCAACAGGAGTATTATCTGTTAATGAAATTGCTTCACCTATTTCATCATTAGTTACAATATTAGGAAAAGCTATATTTCCTGTTTTAAAATGATGTGTAGCACTTACAGTCGTTCCAGGTACTATTAAATTAAGATTATTCTCATAATAAATATACCAACTATATGTAGTATTGCTAGCAAGTGGCAAATTTCTTAAAACATAAAAATTAAAACTCCCAACATTATACGTATGAGGAATCCCACCAATCATAATATAAATTTCATAATGGTCAAACCCATTAGGTTTAGT
>Ga0194037_1001137_pt1 | contig 19789 bp, 17 predicted proteins | sample JunL306m_MetaG_FD_148653 | JGI IMG/M metagenome (GOLD analysis project Ga0194037, IMG submission 148653) | Anoxic zone freshwater microbial communities from boreal shield lake in IISD Experimental Lakes Area, Ontario, Canada - Jun2016-L304-6m | ecosystem: Environmental > Aquatic > Freshwater >...
GCCTGATTGCAACGCAGGTATCAGTGCCATAAATTTCATATTATAAAACTCAATGGGGCGATGGAGTCTGGCTCCAATGATACGAGCCAACTCTCCATCAAATCCAGTCACCCGCCCATCCTTGTCCACAAAATTAACCGGCTCACGATACGCACTGACCCCTATGTTTAAGACATTACCCTCGGTTTGAACATCGATCTTTCTTTCTTCATAAGGGCCAGGATCCTTTTTGAACCAACGTTTCTCCATGTCTTTCAAGGTACCATCTGCTTTCAGCTCACCGATAATATTGTCCACAGCAAGCAACAGTTCATCGTTCCCTTTTTTAACAGCAATAGAGGTATCCTCATACTGAAGGGGTTCTGGGAGACAATAAAATTCAGGATTCTTTCTGACGACCTGATATGCTGTAAGTGTCGATGTAATGACTGCATCAAGTTGCCCGGCCTTGATGGCCGCAATGGCATCCATAATGTCATTGAAGCGCTTGATCTTAGCATCCGGAAACTTCGCAAGTGCAATAGCTTCACCAGTAGTACCTGTCGTTACACCGATTGATGCATACCGTGCATCAGCAAAGGACGTAATGACAGGCCTGCTGTTACACCCTGTAAAAACAGTCAAAAGCAACAAGGCTGAAAGCAGTGACAGTACCCATTTTTTCATCGGCAACTCCATAAAAGCAGTGTTATTCAGCGACTACTGCAGCGATACCACCAACATAATAAGGGTCAGAAAAGAGAACTTTTTTAGAGCGCTCCTCTGTAATGGTTATACATGCACCAATCATGTCAACCTTGCCTGAAATCAACGCAGGAATCATTGCACCAAACTCCATATTGACGATTTCAAGTTTTTTGTCCAGCTTTTTCGCGACATAACGGGCAAGTTCTATATCAAAGCCGACAATACCTCCCGAGCCATCAACAAAGGAAAACGGTTCCGTTACACTTGCTGTACCAAACCTCAACACCCCTTTTGTGCCAGTTAACGGTATGACGGGCATCGGAGCCGGATTTCCTGTTTTTGGGAACCAACGACGCATCATATCGTCATAACCGCCATTTTTTTTCAACTCGGCAACAACAAGATCAATATTTTTTTTCAGATCCTGATTATCAGGCTGAACAGCAAATCCATAATTATCGGTAGTTATCATCTCCGGAAGAACCAGTATCCCGCTGTTTTTTGCAGCAATATTTTTCAGAATAGGTTCATCATATGCCGCCGCATCAGCTTTGCCCGATTTAACCGCCAATGCCGCATCCATAACACTGTTGAAATACTTGAACTTGGCATTGGGTAATTTTGAAAGCACAAGCTTATCAGCAACGGTTCCAGTCGGAACTGCAAACTCTCGACCATCAAGCTGTTGAAGCTTTGTGATTTTCTCCCTTTTGCTGCAGCCCGAAAGCATGACAAATGACGAAAAGAATACAACCAGCAGAATCCTGAAAACTTTACCTGTCATAACAATTCTCCTTTTTTTGTTATAAATGGACATTCCTGAAACAAAAACAGAACAACCCCCTCATCACGTTCTTTCTCCCCGGTATTTTATGGCAACCATGGTAACGTCATCGGATTGAGGAGCACTATTCGCAAAATTTTTCACCTCTGAGCGAACACGATGGATCATATCTGCAAGATCATCTTTAGGACCGTCCTGCAGTGCCTGCAACAGTCGCGACTCTCCGTAGAGCTCTTCTTCTGGATTTTTCGCTTCAGTCACACCGTCAGTATACAGAAACAGCGTATCCCCAGGGTGCAAGGTCAACCGCTCGGTTTGATAGAGTGAATCCAAAACAGGGCCAAGCACAAATCCTGATTTGAGTGTAATATAGCGTATTCCCTGCGACTCAATGATCAGCGGGGGATTATGTCCTGCATTAGCAAAACGCACCTCGCCTGACCGGGTATCGAGAATGGCGCAAAATACCGTAGCAAACATACAGCTGTCATTATCAGTAGCGAGAATATTATTGACATAAGAAAGGATCATATCCGGCTCGCCCAGTCGCTGCCCCTCAGACTTCAACAAGGTTTTTGCAACCATCATATACAGAGCCGCCGGCACACCCTTGTCGGCCACATCGGCAATAAGGAAACAGAGATTGTGTTCATCAATGAAAAAGAAATCGTAAAAGTCGCCACCGACCTCTTTGGCGGGATCCATTGAAGCAAAAATATCGAACTCGGGACGATCAGGAAATGCAGGAAACAACCGAGGCAAAAGACTGGCCTGAATATCAGTTGCCACCTTGAGCTCGCTCTGTATGCGCTCTTTAGCCGCTGTTGTCTCTGTCAGATTTTTAATGTACTCCTTAAGCGACGTGACCATAGACTGGAACGATGAGGTCAGCACACCAACTTCATCATTCGACCGAACCAGGGGAAGTTCAACATCAAAGTTGCCAGAAGCCATAACCTCTGCAGCATCCGCAAGCAATCGGAGAGGCTTGGTAATTGACCTTGCAATGGAGTATACAGCCAATGTCAAAAGGAGAATGCCTGCAAGTCCCATACCTGCCATGGTCAAGCTCAGCTTTCTGACGTTTTCGAGCAGCTCCTCTTCAGGGAAGACCACAGCAAGAGTCCAGCCCGTCGAACGGATCGGAGCAAAATACATCCAGCTTTTAACCCCGACAAGACTTGTATAGAGCACAAACCCGGACTCCCCCTTGACCATCTTCTTGCCAAGGTCCCTCAAGGAAGCATCATGACGCGCCTCTGCAATACTGAAAAAAGTCTCATTCATGATAGCATCCTTCAAAGGATGGGCAAGCACCATCCCGTTACGGGAGAGAAGCGCTGCATAACCAGTTTTAAGAATTTTAACAGAAGAGATGAGTTCGGTAAGCGAATCAAGCGGGATATCAGATGTCACAATTCCCTTCAGAGTTCTGGCTCCATCCTGTTCCTGGTAAAAAGGGACTGAACAGGTAGCCATCGCAATATTACCGCCACCATCGTCATAATACGGCTCACTCCATTCCCGTTTGCCCAACTCCCGCGGAATCTGATACCAGTCCCAATAAAGATAAGGCACATACTGATACGATTTTTCTAGACGAATAAAAGTGATTTTTCCTTTATCCCTGTAAAAATAAGGAGCATAAAGACGATTAGCTTTACTGAAAGCATAGGGCTCAAATGCAATACCCACCCCATATATCCTGGGATTATCTTCCACCGTCGTCCTGATCCGTGAAAGAAGTTCCTTTTCAGAATTCCTGCCCGTTTCCATCGATCGGGCCACTCCTTCAGTAACCTTAGTAACCGACACAAGCTCGCTCTCTACCCTGTTCACCAACGACATGGCAAGATTACGCGCATTGTTTTCCAGCTCTTTTTCGAGAATAAGACGCGATTCGTAGTAGTTATAACCAAGGGTGACTGCAAAAATAAGTACACTGCACAGCGTGATCACAAGAATCAGCTTAAAGACGATACTTTTATGGCCGGGCATCAGACCTCCTCGTAAACGCTGAATAATCAGGGTAACGTTGAATCAGGCCTTCACGTCGCATAGCGTTTCCAACCGCTTCATAATCCATGCTGTTAAGCATCCAGATAGAGCCCTTATCCTTGCCAGGTTTCACAAGATCCTGCATTCGGTCAAGCATCCATTTCTGGTGAATCCGGTTAGCAGGAACCTGAGCCAGATGCATATACTTAATAACGATCTCAAGCGCTTCGTCAGGATGAGCAAAAGCATATTGCCACCCTTCAAGTGAAGCACTGACAAAGGCATCTACGAGAGCTGGATCCCTTTTCACAGTTTTTTCCAGCGTATAAAGACCATCCTCAGGGAAATTCATTCCCTGCTCACTGAGAAACACCGTATTCAACTCCCCCGCATCAACTCCGGAATTGAGGATAACGTGATACTCGTTATACCACATGGCGGAGGTCACATCAATTCCACCCCGTAGAAAAAGGTTCACCGTATTCGAAAGGGGCACCTCCCTGACGGTAATGCCCTGTTTTAAAAATAATGTTCGTGGAGGAATGGAAAGGTCGCCTCCCCACAGCCCAACCTTTTTTCCATTCATATCATCCACCGTTCGGATACCGCTGGATTTTTTGGAAATCAGCATCATAGATGACCTCTGAATAATTTGCGACACATTGACAAGTTTTGTGCCTGAATACCGATGCTGAAGGGCTGTAGTGAGCCAGAGCACTGCAAAATCAGCCTGACCACTCTGTAAAGATTCGGCGGCAGAATGGCCTGCACCACCCTTGAGTATGGTCATATCAATCCCATGCCGGGCATAAATCCCTTTATCGAGAGCTACATAATACCCTGCAAACTGTGCCTGCGGGCTCCAGAGAGGAATGAGGGATGCTTTTTTAAGAGGTGTGATCGCGAAAGCAGGAGCAGTATAATACGAGAGTAGCAGAAATATGAAAAGGATAGTCCGGTACCGCATAACCGGCATCCATCTATGCAGACTCATTTGCCTCGCCATAAACATGAGCATCTCTGTTCACTCCTTTGAGGATAAGCTTGATAGATGGAAAACGTGCATAACTCTACTCGGACTTTACAAAACGGTGTAGTACCAAACCCAGAAATATCTTCACCGTCCGGGGGTTCCAAAACTTACCTACCAATGTAAAAAATAATCATAACCTATTATAACTCATTTTGAATATAGACCTTAAAAGCAGTCACTTTCTTTTTCATCCTGCTTAACCAAGCTAAACAAGGATGAAGCTGCTGTCACCGCCTTTCATATTTCAAGTGTAATTGCTTCAAAAAAAGGGTAACTTTTCAATAGCCTGCAAGATACGATTACAGATAACATTGTTCAAAGAAGAGACAAGCCATGCAAAAAAAGCCATCTTTCAGTCTTCAAAAAAAAGCAACTGAAATTCCTGCTGCTCAACCACGACCAGTCACCGATTTTCCAGTAATCGGCATAGGCGCTTCTGCGGGAGGGCTTGAAGCTATTGAGCTCTTCCTGAAACATGTAAAAACTCCCTGCGGGATGGCTTTTGTAATTGTTCAACACCTTGATCCTACCCACAAGGGAATTATGGTTGAACTGCTGCAGCGGGTTACCTCCTTACCAGTCATGGAGGTTTGTGATCGCCTGAAAATTGAACCGGATCATGTTTACCTTATTCCTCCTAACAAAGACATGACGATATTGCACGGGGTACTGCATCTGCTTGACATGATCAAACCGAGAGGATTGCGCCTACCTATTGACTTCTTTTTCCGCTCTATGGCCGATGACCTTCAGGAGAACTCCATTGGAGTAATCCTTTCGGGCATGGGTTCCGATGGAACATTTGGGTTACGTGCCATCAAAGAAAAAGGGGGAGGGGTCTTTGTACAGGATCCCTCTTCAGCTAAATTTGACGGTATGCCCCGCAGTGCCATTGATGAAGGCCTTGCTGATGTTGTTGCCCCGGTAGAGGCTCTTCCCGCTATGATATTGGCGTATCTTAAACACGTCCCCCCAGCAGCAAAATCTCTTACAGTACTTAGTGACAGGGCACAAAGTGCCTTGGAAAAAGTGATTATTCTGTTACGCACCCAAACCGGTCACGATTTTTCACTGTATAAAAAAAACACGATATACCGGCGTATTGAGCGACGCATGGGAATCCATCAGATTGATAAGATTTCAAACTATGTGCGCTTTCTCCAGAATAATCCGCATGAAATAGAACTGTTGTTTAAGGAGATGCTTATCGGGGTAACCAATTTTTTTCGAGATCCAGCGTCATGGGACGTCATGAAGACAAAGGTCATTCCCTCGATCCTTGCATCAAAGCCACAGGGAGGAGTTCTCAGGGCTTGGGCAGTAGGTTGTTCAACGGGAGAAGAGGCCTATTCATTAGCAATTGTTTTCAGAGAAGCCATTGCAGCTCTTAAACCGGCTGGAAATTTCAAACTCCAGATATTTGCAACAGATCTCGACAAAAATGCCATTGAGAAAGCACGTACTGGAATTTATCCCCCAAACATAACAGCAGATGTTTCGCTGGATCGCATCAAGCTTTATTTTGAAAAAGATGAAAAAGGATTCAAAATTACAAGAGAAATACGTGAGTCAATTGTTTTTGCTCCGCATAACGTCATCATGGATCCACCCTTTACAAAGCTTGATATTCTTGTATGCCGCAACCTGCTGATCTATATGGAACAGGACCTTCAGAAAAAAATACTACGGCTTTTTAATTACAGCCTGAACCCTTCCGGCTTTCTTTTTCTCGGCAGTGCTGAAACAGTTGGAACCAATAGCCAACTGTTTGGAGCGGTTGACCTTAAAACACGTTTTTTCAAGCCGCTTTATCAGGGAGGCAGAGACGAACCTCTTGATTTACCGATATCGTTTAGGCATGGCAAACAAGGAATCCCGAATGTTGCAGAGGTCCAATCAACGGCTAAAACTGCCGGACTCAACCTGCAGTCAATAATCGATACACTTTTACTCCAGCATTTTGCACCGGCAGCAGTACTGACGAATGACAAAGGGGATATTATCTATATAAGCGGACGAACAGGCAAGTATCTGGAACCTGCAGCGGGAAAAGCCAACTTGAATATTTTCGGCATGGCCCGAGAAGGGCTGCGATATGAGCTTACCATCATGTTCACCACGGTAATTCATCAAAAAGGCGAGATCACCAAGAAAGGGTTGACGGTAGGAACAAACGGAGGGAAACAGAGTGTTGATGTGACTGTTAAACTTATTGAGTCGCCCGAATCCCTGAAAGGGATGGTCATGATTGTGTTTGCTGACGTTGCCAAGAAAGTTTCAGAGGCTGAACACGCTGATGCTCCACATGCTGATAATGACAGCAACAGGCAGCTCCTTCTCGAAGAGGAACTCAGGCAGGCCAAGGATGAAATCCTTATTATTCGCGAAGAAATGCAGACTTCCGAAGAAGAGCTCAAATCGACGAATGAAGAGATGCAGTCGTCCAATGAGGAGATGCAGAGTACAAATGAGGAGTTGACTACATCAAAGGAGGAGATGCAGTCGTTGAACGAGGAACTGCAGACTGTTAACCAGGAACTGCAGTCAAAAGTGAGTGACTTGTCGCAAGCGAACAATGACATGAAGAATCTGCTCAACAGTACTGATATTGCAACACTCTTTCTGGATGATGAATTGAACATTCGACGTTTCACCAACCGCACGGCCAACATCATCAAATTAATAGCCAGTGACATAGGTCGTCCTATAACAGACATTACCACTGATTTGCACTATCCAGATCTTGCAGAAGATGCCCGTATGGTACTTCAAACACTCGTGTTCAGTGAAAAGCAGGTTTCAGCAAGTGACTTTCGGTGGTTTACGGTAAAGATCATGCCTTACCGGACACAGGAAAACCGGATAGACGGCCTGGTTATCACCTTTACTGATATCAGCATGTCCAAGAAATTAGAACAAGAGCTTCGGGAAAGCGAAGAACGATTCTCTTTTTTGATTGACATCATGCCGGTTGGCAGTATTATTCAGGATGCAGAAGGAATAATCATGATGGCAAATCGCGAAGCAGAACGGATTACAGGAATATCAATTGAGGAAATGAGAGGCAAGACCATTTCATCCATGCGATTGAATTACATTCATGATGACGGATCGATAATGGCTTTGGACGAACACCCTGTCAGGGTTGCGTTGGGTACCGGACAGTCTGTCCAGGGTTTTGTTATGGGCATCGTCCATCCCCATGATCATAATACCCGATGGATTAAAGTCAGTGCATCTCCACGGCTTGAGGCTGGAAGCGGTAAAGCTTCTCAGGTCTACATGACGTTTTATGAAATCCCCGCCCCACAGTAATTAAGAGACAGACGGTGTGCCAGTTGAGCACCTCTATTGCAGTGATACCTCTCTTCGTGTTATCACTGCAATAGGTCTCATTCACACTCATCTCCTTTAGCTTGTCAGAAGCAATATCCGACTGGCATGCTCTTCTACAGACTTCAGACTCCCCCTTCACGTCATCATAATATACGGCAGCATTTCAGCTTTTTAGGTTACAATAATTCTACTGCTCGCTATCGAGCACATAACCGCGCAAGTGTGCGACCTGACACCCCGACACACCTAATAAAGTGCAACTTCAGTGAACAGATATTTTGCAGAAAAAAAGAAAATAATTTTTTTATACCATTATTATATAAAGACTTATAGATAATACTATTACATATATCAACGTTATCTGAACGCACTGGCACAGGATGTGTAGAAGTATATCGAGAGGCAAACCGTCCCTCTCTTCATAAGACGGTGATGACTAAATACACAACTGGAGACCATCATGGCAGTAGAAAAAACAATCGGCTCATCAAGCCTCGTAGAGGTTATTGATCGTATCCTTGACAAGGGTGTTGTTGTTGACGCTTGGGTGAGAGTTTCGCTGGTAGGTATCGAGCTTCTTGCAATCGAAGCAAGAGTTGTCGTTGCCTCTGTTGAGACTTATCTGAAATATGCTGAAGCTATCGGTCTGACTGCAAAAGCAGCTTAAGTAAGCGCAGATAACAAGTCTGTATTTTCAATAACAAAAATCTGGAGACCATCATGGCAGTAGAAAAAACAATCGGCTCATCAAGCCTCGTAGAGGTTATTGATCGTATCCTTGACAAGGGTGTCGTTGTTGACGCTTGGGTGAGAGTTTCGCTGGTAGGTATCGAGCTTCTTGCAATCGAAGCAAGGGTTGTCGTTGCCTCTGTTGAGACTTATCTGAAATATGCTGAAGCTATCGGTCTGACTGCAAAAGCAGCATAAATAACCGGGTAGCTTAATGATTGTTCTTGCTGAAACATCCTCAGGCTGTAATAGTCGGGCGAGCATGATTTACCAAGAACACATTTATTCCACATCTACCCTTTGACAATACATCTGGTAAGATTCTCTCGATACCAACAAAGTCTAAGCTTTATATAAAAGAATAACATTACCTCACGATGGATATTATTGATGATATAGAGGTGAAAAAAGAAATTGCAGAGAATCTGGGCGACTCTGATGACGTCAGGATTGAAAAGATTCAAAAAGCTTTTCAAAGTTCAGAAAATATTAAGGAATCATGCCATGTTCTTGTTGATAGTGTTCAGGATTCCCTGGAATATCTAAAAGAAATCAGGGCTATAGTCAGTTCAAAGCTTTGCGACACCCTTGCAAAAAAGGAATCAATAAGAAAGAAAGATTATAATATTGTAATGGATGATATCTATAGAATGCTCGATGAAAAAGAAAACAATGCTAAAACACATTTTATAAATTACATAGAAGATCAGAAAGAGTTTACACAGTCATTAAAGAATATAATTCTGAATATTGCAAATTACAGTATTAAGGAAGTTGCAGATAAAAATGCTTTGTTGAAAAAAGAATTGATTGAGATCTCCGAACTACAGGAAAAAAGAAAAGAAGCAGTTATTAAGATATTATCAGATTTCAGAGATACACATAAAAAGGTTATGGAATATCTGGAATCACTCTTAGAAAAAGGTGAGAATATCAGTATCAAGGATATAAGAAATGCAAAGAATATAATTTAGCAATACCAATTTTTTATACAATAACATAAAAAGGAGATTAAAATGGGACTTGCATCAGAAATGAAAAGTTTAAGCGATGAAATGCTTAACTCTTTTAAAAATCGAGTGAAAGATAATGAAGAGCTTATTGTTAATGTTGAAAAAAAGCTGCAGAGTTTTCAAAACGAACAGAAACAGACTGCCAAACAGATACATGCTAATGCTGTAGAGCTGCAAAAGAATCTTGACCTGGGTGAAAAAGATCGTATAGGAAAGTATAATCATTTAATGAGTGCCATACAGAAAGATATTAAAAGCATAGAGAAGGATGTAAAAAGTTCAAAATCATCCACCAACGTATTGATAAAAGATTTTTCAAAAGCAAGAAAGATTATGAGCAGTGATCTTGATAAATTTTTTGCTGAAGAGAATAAGTCTCGCAATGAGAACGAGCAATTAAGAATGGCCGATTACGAACTGTTTATTGGCAAAATAAGTGCCGAAGTATCAAGTATTTTTAATTACACAAACGAAATGCTTGAACGGTATGCCACTGAACATCAAGATATGTCTAATGAATTAAGAGAAGAGTTAAGCAAAAACAGAAATGAAAGATTTGAGTATACACACGAATTACTTAAATCAATTCAGGAAAGAATGGCTGAAATCAGTAATGATAATGCAAACGCTGCGCGCAAACTCAGAAAAGATCTTAACCATAGCGAAGCAGAAAGGCTGAAAGAATATAATGATCTGTTTAACCGGATCAGCAAGGAAGTAACTGATTTAAGAAATGCCACATCAAGCTTGCTGGATAATTATTCGAAAGACAGGTCGCAAGGAGCTGAGCACTGGAAGCAGATGCAGAATAAAATAGCAGCAATTAGATCGGGCGAGCAAGTACAGAGCCTTAAGAAGGTTGAGAAAAGTGAATTAAAAGCTGATGTTGCTGTTCCTACAGTTAAAGTGATGCCAGTTGCTGAAGTTAAACCACAACCTGGACCTGCAGAGCCAATAAAAGCAAACGAAGAAGTAAATCTTGAAGATAAAATTCTTCAGTATATCAACAATCATTCTCAAGGTGTAAAAGTATCTGATATGGAAGAACCCCTCCATGAGACGAGAATGAAAATTGGTTTTGCTGCAAAATGTTTATTGGATGCGGGTAAAGTATCAAAAGTTGAAAATCTATACTACCCAATCAAGAAAACATTTTAAGTAATACAGCCATACAAGCAAAATGGAGTCTTCTTAAAATACAGATTCTCCATTTTGCTTTAATTTTATAATAAAACGTTTTACACAACAGTTTTATTAAAATATTAAAATAGTCCCATAAAATGCGTCCTCAGAGAAATAATAATGAGATGAATACAGTGCTTGAGCCTAAGCCCATGCCAAATTTCGTCGAAACTGACTACATAAGAGATATTACTAACCGCGGTCTTACTTATATGAAGGCAGGATTTCCAGTGCATTTCAGGGGGCCATCCGGTACAGGTAAAACAACAGTAGCCTTACATCTTGCAAGCAAGATAGGACGACCGGTAGTAATCATACATGGCGATTCAGAATACAAAACTTCTGATCTTATAGGAAGCGAACAGGGGTATAAGTATAGAAGATTGGATGATAATTTTATCCACTCAGTCCATAAGTATGAAGAGGATATGACAAAGCAATGGGTGAACAATCGCTTGACTATTGCCATAAAAAAAGGATTTACATTGGTATATGACGAATTTACCCGGTCACGACCAGAAGCTAATAATATTCTTCTTCCGATTCTTCAGGAAAAAATGTTGAGTACCTCTTCATCAAACGAGGAAGAATATTATATGAAAGTGCATCCTGAATTCAGAGCAATATTCACTTCAAACCCTGAGGAATATGCCGGTGTCAACAGAACACAGGATGCGCTTCGGGACAGAATGGTTACTATGGATCTTGACTATTTTGATTACGAAACTGAGCTGATGATCACTCATTCAAAGTCGGGCATGCTCCTTGATGATGCCGAAATTATTGTAAAAATTGTACGAGGACTGCGGGAATCAGGCAAGACAGAATTTGACCCGACAATTCGTGGTTCCATTATGATTGCAAAAACTTTAAGCGTACTTGAAGCTCGGCCTGACAAAAATAACACTATGTTTAAAAAAGTTTGCCAGGATATTTTAACTTCCGAAACCAGCCGTGTAGGATCAAAGACAAATCAAGAAAGAGTCCGTGATATCGTGAATGATCTTATTGAGTTACACGCATAATATTTTAACATAATCTCTATATTAACATGCGTATTTTTAAACCTCACAAAGGTGTAAGTCACATAAAGACACTGCACACCGTCACTAAGTCAGCTGTCAAGCAGAGAGATACTGCGGATTTTCTTGAATTATACATGCTTGAAAAAGAAAAACAAAGGCTAATGACTGAAGAGGTTAAGTTATTGTCCAGACTTGATTATGTTCAAAACAGATTACGCATGATACTGAATACCTATGAACATAGTTCTCATTTGTTGCATAACCAGAGCACTCGTATGGATAATGAATACGATCAGGAAAACTCAGAGCCAGGCTTTACGACTATCCAAATAGAGTACTAAATACTATAACACCATGCCTGAATTAAAACATGCAGTTAATGCAACGGGCCTTGCCGATATACTTGAAAGAGTGCTCGATAAAGGCATTGTAATAGCAGGAGATATTAAGATACAGATTGCGGATATTGATTTATTGACTATAAAAATAAGACTATTAATCGCCTCTGTAGATAAAGCTATGGAAATGGGCATAAACTGGTGGCAGGAAGATACTTATCTTTCTACAAAAGCAAAGGAAAAAGAAAACAAAATACTGCAGGAAAACTTACAACTCCGTATAGAAAAACTTGAAGCTATTAATAAGTTAACTTAATCTGTTGCATAATGAAAGACGATAACGACAGCAAAGGAAACAGGGAATCTGAATTTGATTTTTTAGGTTTCGGGGGACTGTTTAAAGGCATTGAGAAACTTGTAGATCTTGCCAGTAAACTTGAGAAATCAGGTTCTATTAGCCAAGAGGGTGAAATTAATCTTGATCAATTAAAAACAGGAATGAAAGGGGTTTATGGCTTTACTGTTAAATCAGCTATCGGAGGCCGACCCCAGGTTGAAACTTTTGGCAATATTGTAAAAACCCCACAAGGTCCGAAAGTTAACGATGAACGCGAACCAATAACAGATGTGTTTGATGAACAGGACGAGGTAGTAATTATAGCTGAAATGCCAGGTATTGAAGAGGTTAATATCCACATCGAAATCAATGATGACATCCTTGAAATATCAACTTTAAATGCAAAGAAAAGCTATAGAAAGGAATTATTATTACCTATAAAATTTGACAATAATATTTTTTTTCAAAAATACACTAATGGTATCCTTGAAATTAGAATAAAAAAATAATCCAATGCCACTTACAGGTATAGAAGACCCGGACCTTAAGATGATCATTTTCGGAGGTAAGGGTGGTGTTGGGAAAACAAGTTGTTCTATAGCCTGCGCCCTTGGACTATCAGAGCATTATAAAACATTAGTAATATCAACCGACCCCGCACACTCAGTATCTGACAGCCTTTGTCAGGAGATAGGTTTCAGAATGGAACCTGTACATGGCATCAAAAACCTCACCGCAATTGAAATTTCAGCAGATAAAGCTTTTAAGCAGTTTAAAAAAGAACACGAACGCGAATTAATTAAACTGTTTGATACATCAACAAATTTTGATGATGAAGATATTCAGCAAATGATGAGTCTTTCAATACCTGGTATTGACGAAGTCATGAGCTTTAAAACAATCATAGATTTAATAGAAGAGAATAATTACGATAAATATGTAGTTGATACTGCGCCCACAGGCCACGCATTACGCCTTTTATCCTCTCCAGTTCTTCTGGATGAATGGATTAAAATGGCGGCTAAAATGAGATGGAAGTACCGGTATATGATTGAATCCTTTTCGGGAGATTACAAAGAAGATGAAGCAGATGTAATGCTTATCAATCTTAAAAAAACAGTTAAACGTATTGCGACACTGTTGAGCAACAGTCAGAAGTGTCAATTCATACCTGTATGTATCCCTGAAGATATGGCAATAATGGAAACAAAACGTCTCCTGCACGAGCTTCAAAGTTTCAAGATTACTACACGTCAGATTATTATGAACAATGTCATGCAGTCGGACGAATCCGGTTTTTGCCGGCAAAGAAAAGCAGCTCAATCAAAGTACCTTGAAAAGGCGGCAATGCTTTTTAAGGATATGCAACTTGTCATTGTACCTGTTTTTCCAGAAGAAATTAAAGGTATCCCTGCCTTGATGAAATTAAAGAACGTACTTTTTTCGTAGATAAAAAGATATATAAAGAAGGACTGGATATGAGCAACACCGATTTAATTTTGAAAGTAAAAGAAGCCATTGTTAAGGATGTCGGCAGGGCTATTGCCAGAATTGATCCGAATGATATGGCTCATTACGGTTTAGAGTCGGGTGATATTGTTATGATAGAAGGTAAACGACCGACACCTGTCAAACTGCTCCCTTCCTATCCTGACGACAGAAACAAAGGGATTATACAGATTGATGGTATCACCAGGGAAAATGCGAATGTCGGCATTGATGAAAAAGTGATAATCAAAAAAACATCCTTCCGTCAGGCATCAAAAATCAAGCTTAAAACGTCAACAAAATCAAGTTCCCTTATTAAGGCTGACGACGCAAAATACATCGGTTCGCTCATTAACGGTTTACCTGTCATAAACGGGGATAAAATAAAAGCCACACTGTTTGGCTCAGGCTCCATTTACTATACCATTACTTCAACAGTCCCTGACGGGGTTGTTCTGATCCATCCGAATACAACTATTCAGCTTGAGGCATCGAAACAGCATGAAGTAAAATCGAATAAAGTTACGTATGAGGATATTGGAGGACTTGGTAATCAAGTCCAGCGAATAAGAGAAATGATAGAACTGCCTCTGAAATACCCGGAAATTTTTGAGCGTTTAGGAGTAGAACCACCAAAAGGGGTCTTTCTTTATGGCCCTCCAGGCACCGGTAAAACTCTGATTGTCAGAGCCGTAGCTCAGGAAACAGATGCATACTTCATCAATATTTCAGGCCCGGAAATTATGGGCAAATTCTATGGCGAAAGCGAAGCCAGGGTACGCAATATATTTGCAGAAGCTCAAGCTCATGCTCCGTCGATTATTTTTATAGATGAAATTGATGCGATTGCCCCTAAACGTGAAGATATGGGAGGGGAAAAGCAGGTTGAAAAAAGAGTTGTTGCGCAGTTACTGTCGTTGATGGATGGCTTGGAATCGAGAGGGAAAGTCATAGTGATTGGTGCAACCAACATTCCAAACTCAATTGATCCTGCCTTGCGAAGACCAGGTCGATTTGATCGTGAAATATCAATTTCGATTCCTGACAAAAAAGGCCGTCTTGAAATTCTTCACATCCATACAAGGGGCATCCCATTGTCAGACGATGTGGATATGCCAAAGATTGCAGAAATTACCCATGGTTTTGTAGGAGCTGATCTTGAAGCACTTGCACGAGAAGCCGCTATGACTGCATTAAGAAAGATTCTCCCGCAAATCAACTTTGAGTTATCAGAGATTCCTTATGAGTTGTTGATGCAGTTGGAAGTAACCATGGATAACTTTCTGGATGCAATGAAGGAAGTTGAGCCATCTGCGATTCGCGAAGTATTTGTTGAAGTCCCTAACGTAAAGTGGACAGATGTAGGAGGGCTCGAAGAGATAAAGCAGGCATTGAAAGAGACCGTCGAGTGGCCCCTAAAATATGCAGAGCTCTTTAAAAAAACCGATACAAAGCCCCAAAAAGGTATAATGCTCTATGGAAAACCAGGTACGGGCAAAACATATCTGGCAAAAGCACTGGCAAGTGAAAGCGGAGTAAACTTCATATCTGTCAAAGGGCCACAGATTTTAAGTCGGTTTATTGGAGAATCAGAAAAAGGAGTAAGGGAATTGTTCAGGCTGGCAAAGCAATCAGCTCCAACGATTCTGTTCCTTGACGAAATTGACAGTCTTACCCCTCGCAGGAGAAATGATGGTACGGAATCAGGTGTAATTGAGAGGGTTATAAGTCAGTTTTTAACGGAGATGGATGGTATTGAGGAACTGAATGGTGTTACTGTTCTTGCTGCAACCAACAGAATAGATATGATTGATACCGCATTATTACGCTCAGGGAGGTTTGATCTGATGTTTGAAGTTCCGTTACCTGATGTCATGAACAGAGAAAAGATATTTGAAATTCATACAAGAAACATGCAATTAGGAAGCGATGTCAGCATAACAACCTTAGCAGAAAAGACAGAGAGCATGACTGGCGCTGACATTCAGTTAATTTGTCAAAAAGCAAAGATGTGTGCTATTCGCGAAGTGATTGATAAACAAGAATCAACAGATGATATCGAGATATATATTCTTGATAAACATTTTGAACAAGCAATCAGTGTTGTTTCTGATAAAAACTCAACCACTATAAATTAAATTTCAATGAATAAGCAAGGGATTTATATATATGGGTTTGTTCCAAATGCCTGTGTTGACAACATTAAAGGGTTGTTGTTAAAAACAGATATTTATGCAATAGAATATAAAGATATCGCCGCAATAGTGTCGGACACATCAGTAGTGAAGATTGAATATTTGAATAAAGAAGAACTTGCAAGATTACTGATAGATCATCAACAGAATATTGAGAAATTAATGAGTTATGGCTGCACACAAATTATTCCAATGCAGTTGGGTACAATAGTAAGCTCCGGTAATGACGTCATTAAGATATTAAAGAATGGGTTACAGATACTTGAAAAGGCTTTCAAGATAATTGATTCTGTTGAGGAAATTGACCTTGCGGCAGTATGGAGCGACTTCTCATCACTGATTACAGACATTTCAAAAATGCAGGATGTGATGAATTTTAAGAATATCATTGCACATAAATCTGTTTATGATGAAAAAGATACCATTGCAATTGGGAAGATGATTAAGGATAAAATTGATCAAAAGAACAATAAAGTATATAATGATGTCTATAATTCACTAATGCCGTTTTGTGTTGACTCAAGAAAACATGAAACGATGAATGATGAAATGCCAATAAATTCAGCCTTTTTGGTAAAGAAAGAGGATCGTAATTTATTTATTGACATGATTGATCAGCTTGATATAAAATATGCTGATAAATTAAATTTTAAAATTGTAGGCCCTCTCCCCTGTTACAGTTTCTATACACTTGAATGCAAAGTTTTAAATAAAAAGGATATAGAGCATGCGATGCGTATTATAGGTATTGATTCTATTAAAAATGATAATGATCTCAAAAAGGCGTACCGCACAAAAGCATCGCTGATGCATCCTGATAAAAATATTGATAATAGCAATATTGGTACTGATAGTTTTATAGATATTAACAATGCATATAAAATATTACTTGATTACTCAACTATTTTGAAACAAGCACCAGAATCTACGAATGGTGAACTTTTATACATAGTAAAATTTAAAGATTAATATGCATAAAGTAGGTAAGTATGTTTATTGCATAATTGCAACAAGTTATGAATGCAATTTTGGGCCTATAGGAATAGGTGGTGCGGGAGATTTAGTCAGCACTATTGCTTTTGAAGGATTGAGCATGGTTGTAAGTGATCATCCTCTTGATCACTTTGTTTTGAATCCTGAAAATATTCTTGCTCATCAAAAAGTTATAGAAGCTGTTATGAAGGAATTCAACAGTGTTATTCCTGTAAGGTTTGGCACTGTGGCAGCAACCCCGGATGAAATAAGAAATCTTTTAAATCGCAGGTATAGCGAGTTATCAGAGATACTTGAACGTTTTGAAAATAAAGTTGAGTATAATGTTAAAGGGTCATGGAGGAAAATTGCTGATATTTATAAAGAAATAGACAAAGAGAATCATGAATTGAAAGATTTGAAAAATGAAATTGATAATACTGACGATGAAGAAAAAAAGAATATGCTTATAACAAAAGCGGGTAATATTATACAATATGCATTACAAAAGAAGAAAGAGTATGAAGAAGAAGAAATTGTAAGTGCTTTTAGAAAGACTGTTGTCGCACAAAAACGCAATAAAACGCACGGAGAACGTGAGTTTATGAACACAGCTTTTTTGCTTAATAAAGGCAGGGAAATTGAATTTGATAATATTATGACATCGCTGGGCGATAAATTCAAAGACAGGTATGATTTTATTTATACCGGGCCATTGCCGATATTTAACTTTGTTGACTTACGTATTCTTCCAGAAAAATGGGAACTCTAAAACGACCATAGATTATCAGGAAAATGAATAAAGATGAAGTAAAAGAAGGGAAATACATTTACGGTATAATTCGTAATTCCGAAAACATTAATTTTGGCAATATCGGCATAGGAAATCGAAATGATAACGTTTACGGCGTAATTTATAACGATATATGCGCCGTAGTCAGCTCATCGCCAATCATCCAGTATGAAGCCAGACGAATAAATATGATTGCCCATCAAAGGGTTCTTGAAGAAGTAATGACAAAGTTTAATGTGCTGCCTGTTAGATTTTCGACTATTTCACCTCATGATAATGATGAAGCTATTATTCGTATACTAAGGGAAGATTATACCAGACTTGATGATTTACTCAAAAAAATGTATGGAAAGAAAGAGTTGGGCCTTAAAGTAATGGCAAATGAATCTAAAATTTATGAACATATTATACAAAAATATGATAACATACGTTCTCTAAGAGATAAACTCATAAACCAACCGTCTGATAAAATACATTATCAACGGGTAAAAGTAGGTGAAATGGTTGCTGAAGCTTTGAAGTCAGAAATAGAAGCATATAAAAATCAAATCCTCGATGCATTAAATCCAATTGCAGATGATGTTAAAATTACAGATAATTATGGCAATCTAATGATTCTTAATGCTGCATTTCTTATCAAAGAAATAAACGAACCAAGGTTTGATAAGGCAGTTAATGAATTAGACAGCAAGTTTTCTGATATTATGACATTTAAATATGTAGGAACTCTCCCCCCATATAATTTTGTAAATCTGTCAATAAATACAAAAGGAGACTAACATTTTTATAATTGACGACATTTTATTTGCTCCGATAAACGGACTCATATTCATTGCTGAAAAGATAAATGATGTTGTTGAAAAAGAAACATCTGATGAAGGTACTTTAAAAGAACGACTGATGGCTCTTCAGCTTAGATTTGAGCTGGATGAAATTGATGAAGAGGAGTATGATAAGCAGGAAGATGAGCTTTTAAAGAAACTTGAGCAAATAAGGTTAGATAAACAGAATCGTTAATTGCTGATGAAAATGTTATTAACTTTATTAATCTTTAACTAAACTAACAGGAGTATGTGATGAGCAAATTGGTTGATGTAAGAAAAGCAGTTATTAAATTTCTCAAAGAAAGCATCGACACTACTGAAGTCACTGTAATCCGCATAGAAAAATCCGGAGATTCATGGAAAACAGTTTCTGAGGTTTATGAAAATGATTCTTTTTTGAAGTCTATGAACCTCCCTCCTAAGAAAGTAAGGTTATTTTATTCTGTAGTTCTCGATTCTGAACTCGAGATATTATCATTTACCAGACTATCATCATACGATGATACAGAAAATGAACCTAATTGATCGACATTCGAGTTATGGACAGTAATGATAACAGGCTTATTTACATTTTTTGCTTAACTGATAAACCTCCCGCAGTTAATAAGTTATCAGTTTCAGATGACATATTATCTATTAAAGTCGACTCATTGTACGCTACAATAAAGTACGTTTCAGATAATGACTATTCTGAAGGTAATATTAAAGCCAATCTCAGCAATGAGGTTTGGTTAGATAGAAATGTACGAGAACATTTGAGAATAATTACAGCCATCATGCTGGACAATGCAGTTATTCCTTTTAATTTTGGAACTATTTACAAGTCTGAAGAACGTTTAAAGCAATTTATCACAACGTATTCAAAAGATTTTACCGATACGTTGTTGTATCTTAAGAATAAGGAAGAGTGGTCAGTAAAAGTATTTTGTAATAAAAGAACAATAGCTGATAACTTAGCTTTTCTCAGTAAAAATATTTCTGATATTGATGCTCAAATCAAAAACAGCACACCAGGGAAAGGCTATATATTAAAGAAAAAAAGAAATGAAATAATA
>Ga0194037_1001138_pt1 | contig 19788 bp, 16 predicted proteins | sample JunL306m_MetaG_FD_148653 | JGI IMG/M metagenome (GOLD analysis project Ga0194037, IMG submission 148653) | Anoxic zone freshwater microbial communities from boreal shield lake in IISD Experimental Lakes Area, Ontario, Canada - Jun2016-L304-6m | ecosystem: Environmental > Aquatic > Freshwater >...
TATGATCTGATAGGCAGTGCCATATGAGCCCGATCCTGTCAGAGCTCCGGCAACGGTGAGCGTGGCACCCGTCGATGCACTAAAGTAAGAAATTGGCGCACCGAGGGTAATAGCATTACCCAAGCTTGCGTTAGCAGCGCTGGTAATGGTACCCCCGTTTAAGATGATAGAGGTAGCGGTAGCAACGTTAGTATTGGCGTAAGTAACATCGAAGGTGGACCCAGCATTAATCGTTATGGCGCCGGTAATAGTCTTGCTATTTCCAGTATTGCCAGTGCTCAATGTGCCATAAGCTACAGTCATTGTTGCGGCAATAGTATTGCCCATGTTATTGAAAGTAACCACACCTTTTAAACTAGGAGCTCCAAATATGAAGCCACCAGTAGCAATAGCGCTTGAGGAAATCGTAAGCGATTGGCCGCCAGCAGCAGCCATAGTGATTGAACCGGCCAAAGGATTGGCATAACTGATGTTTAGAGAAACCGTTGAACTAGAGGTGGAAGAGGAGTTGATTAAGGTTGCACCACCATTTAACAAAAGAGTTCCACTGCTTATAGAGCTACCATTAAGATCTAATGTAGCTCCAGAGCCAACCGTAAAGTTAGGGGCCAAGGAAGTGCCGTTAATTTTCAAAGTACCGCCAGAGATAGTTGTTACTACTCCAGTAGCGGCATTATCGTATTTGACTACCCAGGTACCACTATCTTGTTTGAAAACGGAGGTATTGCTCGATATTGTGGTACTAGTATTTGACATCGAGCCGCCGAATGCTCCACCTAAATAGAGTTTGGAGCTAGTAGAGATTTTAGTAACGAGGTTCAAGGTTATTAAACCCGAACTTCCCACAATAGAACTATCGCTTCCAAGCGCAATGATGCCATCAAATTCGGCGATATTAGAGCTGGAGTTTATTAGCGCGCCGCCGCCGCTAATACCGAAACCATTGAGCGTTAAACCACTCCCGGTAGAAGCGTTTATCACATAACCATTTAGATCCAAGGACGCACCAGATGTAATAGTAATTTGTGCATTATTAAAAATATTAGTACCACCTACTTTCAGAGTGCCCTTCAAAATACTTACACCGCCTGTGTTGCCGCCTTGAGAAATAGTCAAAGAGCCGGGGCCATCCTTAGTAATTAATGAGGTACTAAAATCCATATGCCCCGTTAGATTGCCGCTAGCGTCACTGCCTTTGACGTTAAAAGTTACGCCATAGCCAGTTTGAATAATGCCAGAGCCACTGATAGAGCCTGTAGTTGTGCCCGTGCCGCTAGTGAAGCTGAGCGCGCCGCCGATATATACATTTCCATAAATATAAATATTGTTGTAGGCACTGAGTGTTAAGGATCCAGAACCATTTGCATTTATCATATCAATTAGATAAATATTACCCGCACCATTGGAATTACCAGCCCCACAAGAAACTCCGGTACAAGTTATCGAGCTTATATTCGTGGTAAGGGTTATGTTTGTACCTGCGTTTAGTGCCGTGGTAATAACTGCCCCACTAATATCACCCCCAGGACCAACAATCAAATCATAGGGATCGAGCAACCATACACCTTGACCGGCACTGTTTTGTGAGTTGTCAGCCTTAATCACAATGCCGTTAGCAATATTTAAATGCTGGGCTGAGGTTTCAATGAAGCCACCTTTGCCAATATACCCTGCACCTTGGGCGGCAAAGGTGCCAGCGTAGCTCGCCTCATTCCCCCAATTGAGAACAATACCGCCATTGCCTGAGCTCGTTGCATTTGCGCCAATAACACTATTAGCATCAATGCCGGTGTATTCTGAAGTAGGCAGAGCAATGAGGGTGTCCAAATTGGGTAGAGATGCTGCTTGGATTGCGCTACCACTCAGGGGGCTTGCCTTGAAATTGCGACCGGTGATGATATTGCCACCACCAAATATTCCGTTGGCTTCAATTCTTGCGCCAATCAAAGAGGTACTCAAAAGACCGGATTGAGCAATCGTGCCACCTAGGCCCGCCCCACCATTTGTTTGTACGTAGCCAGTATTTTGATAAATACCTGCGGGAGAGGATAGGATAATTAAGCCGCCATTATCACCATTGGCTATGATGGCGCCAGCATTCAATAGTCTGCCATTGCCAGCTATCGTAATGACGCCACCATCTAAGGTCGCACCAGAAGTTGCCAAGAAAGAGGTGTTTGAAGGGCTAGAGTTTGCACCTGATGCAAAGATACTCGTGCTAGCATCAATCAAGGTCGCACCAGAAAGAATGGAGGCTGTGCTAGTTAAGCTAGGACTGCTGCCGTTTGTACTGCTATTGTTGGAACTACTACTACGATTTAAATCAATCAGACCGTTAACGAAAGCTTGTAGTGTAGGTGGCGCTAACGTAGAGCCACTGCCAACGGTATTTGCCACGCCAATTTGAATACTACCGCCAACCATGGCTCCATCAGTCGAAATAAGCGCGCCGCTAAGAATGCTTGCGCTTTGTCCAGCCAGCACAATTGATCCACCAGCACCAGATAAACCCATCGCATCAATGACACCACTAGCCTTTACTTGGCCAATAGTTGAGATAATATTAATAGAGCCGCCATTACTACCGTTTGCAGTAATTAAAGCTGTTGACCCGATAGTAATATCACCACTGGCAATAATATTAATGACGCCACCAGCTGAATTATACGAATTAGTATCAACAGCAAATCCTCCATTAATTTGATTAGCAATATCAGAATTATTAAATTGATCGCGACGTTTTGTTAAATAATTATTTAGGCTAGAACTAATATTATTAGAGCGGTTATTATTTGAACCATTTGAACCAATTGAACCCAGTATATTAATTATATTACCCGCTAAATATATAATAGAATTGCTACCGCCATTTGTATTTAATGAGCCATTAATATTAATAGCTTGGGCAACAGCAATAATATTTCCCGCATTAATATTATTATTAACGTTAATAGTTCCACCATTAGCCAATAATATCAAACTCGTAGCGGTATTATTAGAGTAAATATCAGCGCCCGATAAAAAGGTTAACACGCCTGTGGCGCTCAATGCACCATTGCCCCAAGCAGAACTATTGCCAGCAACATCCAAAGTGACATTGCTCGAATTTAGGGCATGGGAGATTACCGCCGCTGCACTGGCATTAATAGTTAGATCTATTGGATCTAAGAGCCAAGTACCCGCCCTACCATTAGCGGCGCTAGTGTTGATGATTGCACTCGGCGCAATGCTGACGCCACCCTTCGAGCTTGTCTCTATGAAGCCACCGTTGCCCGTAAGGCTTCCTGCAATAGCACTTAGAGAACCAGCAATCGTCGTTTTGACTTGGGACCAAATAGCAATAATGCCGCCATTACCCCGTTTAGCCGCAGAAACATCCACGCTTGCACCTTGCTCAATACTCACTGTTTTAGCCATTACGCCACTAGCGTAGGATTGACTAGCTTGGGTGAGAACGAGGTTTTGAGCCTGCGTATTGCTAATCTCACTTGGGGCAGCGGTATTTGCTTGAATGCCACCTGTAAGCGCAGTATTACCAAGGCCGATATTCACTTGACCTCCACCAGCTACTCCGGTGGCAGTAGTTTTAGACTTGGAGGCCAGAGTAATATTGGAGCCAACAAGATTAATCTGCCCACCAGCAGAATTATTCGCAGCACTATTAGCCTCAATAATCCCCGCCTGATTTACAGTATTAGCTACAATTTCTATTGTGCCGCCATTGGATATCATCGAGGAGGCAGTTACTCTACCTGTATTTTTAATTACCGAACCAGATAACTCATTAGCCGCACTAGCAGATAATATAACTAAACCACCTTGCGCCTCAATAACGCGCGAGTTCGATATAAGAGCATTGTAAACTCCGATATCCACATTCATAGTAATCAAACGATTATCAGAAAAATTTAAGGTGATTTGTTTTCCAGCGCCAATTACTGCTGTAGCACCTTTGGTGGCGATAATATATCCTTCATTACGCACTTCTGGCGCTAATAATGCAACATAATTACTCACATTAATGCGACCTTGATTTACTACCGCACCCGTGCCATTGCCAGAAAAAGTTTGTTGGTTATTATTTTCCATAAATGTGGCATTACTGATATTCATAGTAGTTGCCACTACGCCAGGGGCATTGACTTGTGCACCTTTGCCAAAGGTTACCCCATTACTATTTACAAAAATGATCTGGCCGTTAGAATTAACTGCGCCATTAATCATAGAAGCAGTCACATCGTTTACCCGATTGAGGGTCGCGGAATTTGCTCCAGGAGTATTAAAGTTTACGGTGGCGTTTTTACCAACATTAAAACTGCTCCAATCAATCACGGCCCGTGTTGAAGTTTGATTGATGTTCATCACGGGCTTAGCGCCGCTACTTTGAGTGATTACCGCTTGACCCGCTACGACCTGACCATTAGTAGGCAATGTGTTGGCAGCAAGAGTGGCCCCCAAGACTAAATGAGAAGATCCTAACAAAGTGCAACAGGCGAGCGCTACTTTACATGAGTTGTGCAAAGACCTTGGCGAGCCTAATGGCTCCCAAATAATTGATGCTACGCGAGAATGCAAAGCACGTAAGCTCACTGTTATCGGTTAACCATCAAAAAATAGGCCAAATAAAATATCAAACCAAATAAAAGTCAAATTACAGGAATTCTGATTGAGACAAATAGCAATCGTTTTCAATTTCAGATCAGACCCATTAAATTTGTTCTTCAAAAATCGCCCGCGAACTAAGGCGGAGGATCACCCTAAATAAGCTAGCGAGGAGTGTCATCACAAGACTTTGGTAATGATGCGTGGGGCTATGTGACAAGTAAATACCATAAATTGGGGATCGCGCTCTTGATTTCAAATCAATAAGATTGCCCCATTAGCTATTTATTGCTGATGTCACTTGATTGCGCGCCTCAAATACAGCCTACCTTAATCCGATGCCTGTTGCACACACAGTAAATGTTTGCAGATATTGGCAGCCACAAAGAGCTCCAGTAGATGGGTAGCCACCGTAAATAACCAAGGCTATAGACCAAATCTTTAATTTAATTAGGCAAAAGAATAAGAGTCTTGGCTTACAAGGAAATAAACAACGGGGCATAAAGCACTAATGACAGCGATGAATATATTAAAAATCTTGCAGTGATCCTTTGCTTACTACTCGCACTTTGTGCGTTAGCAGCACAGTACTGCATGTTCATATGGCGATGATTTCATGATCACAAAACGAATTGAGTGTAAAAACTGCAAAGCCCACATACTCGGGGATAGGGCCTTTTGTAGTGTTTGTGGCGCTTCATGCAAACGATACGAGTGCTTGAACTGCAAAGCCCACATACTCGGGGATAGGGCCTTTTGTAGTGTTTGTGGCGCACCCAAGACCAGAGAATCTGCAGAACTCAACTAATCCATTTGCAACACTGCTACTTCCTGGCGCCGTCAAGCCTCCTAAAAGTAGTGGTTCATCAAGCTTAAAGCCACTTATGCTTAGTCATTGCACCTTTATTCAATAGCTATATAAATAGAACTACCCTAGCACTACCTTGGGACATATTGAAAATCCCGCATACAAAGCTTTATTTAGAATCATCTTAGGCGATGGATCTTTAATCACAGGACTATCTTTCCTATTTAGTTATACCTAATCCAACGCATAAGATGGCAGTATATTTTTCAATCTGGTTTTTCAAATTGATGCGTCAGGCCCGATAAAATCAACTTTTCGTATAGCCCGCAATCTTCTATGAAAATTACATCTGACAGCTGGCATTAAGCCACCCTCTTGGGTTGGTAGTCGTGCCATCCACATTCACTGCTTGACCGCTAGCAGAGTAAAGGGGATTGCTGCCAACCTTCCATGCGATGATGGCGCCAAGACTGCAACTCTCATATTGCCACTTTGCACCAAATCCAGCCCCCATCAAAGAATAGGTGTTATTAGCATTCGTGAGCCCCTGCCATCCAGGATAGGTATTTTTATATTGCTGTACGACACCTGCATCAAAAAAAGTAGAGACAGAGAAGTCTTGGTGCAATTTTTGGGCCAACTCAAACGAAACCAGGCCGCCTTGCGCGCCGCCAGCCTGCACAACAGGATATGCCCGCACTCCAAATGGCCCCCCTAGATAAAACTGCTCGGCAGAATTTAGATTGGCTGAGGAAAATTGCCCCGATACGGACAGGTCCAAAGATGTATTGCCATCTTCACTAAGCAATTGATTTCGGTTTGCAGAAAAAGTAACTTTAGTAAAGTTTGATGGAGTATAGAGGGTTTGGCTTGAATTAATGATTTCCAACTGGCCCAAAATAAACGACAGGGAGCCTCTGGAAATTGCTCCATAAAGGAAGGAATCGTATGTATTGCCAGATAGACCCAGAGTTAGATCATTGATGTTGTAGGCGCTGGTGACGGTATTGGTAATCGTGTTTCGGTTGTTATAGCTTTTGATGTCGTAATTGATAGTACTATTTAAATTGATCGCCTGAGTGCGCAATAGCGGATAAGCCGCGCTAACCCCGGTAGTCCAGGCATCACCTGTGCCTCCGTTAATTGTGTAGTTACTAACATTTTTATACTGCAAATACGTACCAGAGATACCCAGTCGCAGACCATCTTTTGATCCTGGAAGAGAGTAATTACCTTGAATGTATTGAGAACCAACAGATGAAACTCCATTAATCCCGATAAAGTCTCCATACCCCATGGGGTTATTCACAGCCAAGCCAATGACGCCTTGATTGGCGCCAGTGGTGCGACTGCCGTAGTTATTAGCTCCGATGTTGGCATTAAACAAAGGGGGCTGAGTGAGCTGAAGACGCAATGCCGTTTCGCCATCATTTTCGCCAGGCTCAAGCGAACCTGTCACCATTACTCCGGGTGTTTCATTAAGAATGACAAGAGCTCGGTCCAGCGCCCCACCATTTAAGGTTGCACCGATGGGATTGGAGTAAGTGATGTATTCTGCAGCAAGTTCTTTGGAAAAGCGGGTTTCACCCCGCGGTGTATCCACCAAAACGGCACCTAACCGGGCCTCTGTTACCAAAATTTTTAGAACCCCATTGGTAATTTTTTGGGGGGGTAGGGTTGCTTGAACCGTGTAACCATGCTCTCGGTAAAGTTGCGCTATCGCATTACACGCTTTTTGTAGATCGTCAAAGGTAACGGGCACCCCCCGCCAAGGGGCTAAAGTTTCCTGAACTTTTTCTTCCGGCAGCGTTTTAACACCCTCAAGCTCAAATGTATGGATGATTACTTGCACCCCTTCTCCACGAGGGCTAAACACTCTACCTGACGGTGGCTCAGAGGGTGTCGGCAACTCTAGAGGGCTTGGTGAGGGTAGTTGATTTTTTAAACCTTGTTGTAACGCTCCAGCATCCACCTGAGCAAACGCATTGACGCTGCACAGCAGTAGCGAGCACAATGCAAATAAAGCATTCTTGGGTAGGTTTAATGCAACAGCCATATTAAAAATATGCCGATGAATTTGATAGCAAAAGGGGAATTAATGCCGCATTTAGGTGGCATAGAGGTTTCATCACGGCATTTTGCTATCTTGATCGCCGTTTGATAATCCCATATATATGGGATAGCAGGTTATCGGCGAGCCTAAACAAAATAAAAACGCTGACAAAATCCTAGAGCTCAATCAAAAAATTTGAGCTCTTACGCCCGCCTTTTGCTAGGACTCCCAATGTATCCACATTGACAATACAAAAAAAACTTTACCAGATTTGATCAACACCACCCTTGCATGCCGCCCCAAGACCACCCCCCCAATGCCCTTATGGCAGACCTAGTGTCTTGTGGATATTCATCTATCGTTAAATGGCAATTTTTGAATGCTTGCAGATAAGTTTAGTATTTTTTAGGCTCAATGAAAGGATATTCTATTAAAAAATAGGTAGTGCTTTGGTAACTCAGGCGCGCACCCGAAGACCGAAAAAAAGGGGAATGATAAATCCCCTCTAGCAATCGCCAGTAATAAATTAATACCCTGCAGGGTATGAAAGTGGGACTAGAGATACGGACCTTTCTTTTTTTGCAAGCAATCTAGATTTACGCCATTTTAAAACTTGGGACAAAGAAGTGCCAAAGCGGGGTACAAACCAAGGGCCCGCAAAATTGGTTAAAAAATTTAGCTTTTTTATAGCAAGTGAGAAAATGAAAATTATTAATTGTTTTAAGGAGAAGTAAACTAGGCTTTACTGTATTGAGTCGCCTGGTCCGGGGCCTTGTGAGTGAGTTTGAGCAATTAGCTTTGCGCCCAATTGTGCAGCCTCCTTGAAGTGCTTAATCACTGCACTACGCAATAGATCAAGCTGGGCAATTGCGTACTCTTGATCTGGAAAGATTGCCGGCATCTGTAAAACCTCACCCCCTTCAGTATAGAAAGCAGTTTGCACCTGTATACCATTGGCAGTTGTTTCAATGACAAAAATACTGCGGCCCTTAATTTGATCTGGGCCAAGTTCAAACTGATTGGTTGGAAGGATTTTGTCCATGAACAATAATAGCAGGGGTTTTGATCAAAAAGGTGCCTGAAAATAGGGGGAAAAACTTCGGTTATTCGAGCAATAAATTGCCAATAAAGACACTCTAAGGTTGAGGAAACTTTAGGTCAAAAAGATCTAGCGCCTTAAAAAAGGCTTGATTTCTTGAATGAACTCCCATTTTTACGTATAGCTTTTTCAAATAATGTGCAACTGTGTGAGGAGAAATACCAAGCTTTTGTGCAATACTTTTTGTTGACTCCCCTTTAACGACTAACTGCAGTATCTCTATCTCTCGACTCGTAAAGCACTTGAATTTTGCGGGCAAACTTTTAATTGAAGAATCTTGGGTATTAATAATGCCAAAAAGACCTGCAACCTTATTGTCGGGTTCATAGATGATGGATATATCTAAAACTTTATCGAGTCCATATTTATCCAAACTTAAATTTATACTGGCACCTTGATGGTCATTGTAATTCAAAAAGACTTCATCAACATTTTTGAGTAATTTGGCAATCTTATCCGGAACAAGCGTATTAGACACAAGATCTTCTAGGCAAGTTTTTTGTTCTCCAAAAAACTCAAAAAAAGACTGGTTACAGTACACCAAAACACCGTCAGCACGCTTGATAAAAACTGGCATCATCAATCCATCTAAAAACTGACGATCAATAATTATCTTTCTGTGATCCATAAATTTCCAGGTGAATGTGAGCAATTTTTTTGTTCTATCCACAATATTTCAATAAGTTGCAAAGAAATATCCCATATTTATGGGATTTCAATCGGAATATTACCTAGTTATTGATGGAGGCACTAGGTACTCTAAGGACGTATAGGCGCTTATAAAAAAAGGGGGGCAACTCAAATGCAATTATTTTGATGAGGTTGCGCGCTCTTTTACCCCAAACCAATGCTCAGCTTTGTGAAACTTTTTGCAGATTATTTATGAAGCCTTCTAATATTTGCACCAATAAGCTTGATATAAGATAAAAATGCTATTACCTTAGGTGTTCAGAGCTTAGGGTTTAATTAATTTGATATTTTCTCTTAAAAAATCATAAAAAATACGCACGCGAGATGTTGAAATTTTGCTAGGGCTCAGAATATATACCTTCATAGGAGCCATTTCCCAGTCCGCCATAACCAATTTCAATTTCCCAGATCTAATTTCGGACTCGACAATTCGCTCAGACGTAAAAAATATTCCCTTGCCTGCAACCGCTAGCGCTTTTAAAAATCCAATATTATTTACAATGCTTGGTCCATTCACATTAACCACTTGGGTTTCTCCGCTGGCCTTGGATGATAAAGTCCAAGGCATATCTAGCACCCGCAAGCATTGATGACGCATAAGATCATCGGGATTTTTTGGATTCCCCTTAGCCTCCAAATATTGGGGGGATGCATATAGATTAGCGGGAATACTAATTAACTCTCTCGAAACATAACTGGGTGCACCCATAGAATTCATCCTGAGGGCCAGGTCAAAACGTTCTGTTGTTAAATTCGTTTGTCGTGGACTCATATCTATATTGAAGTGAATCTCCGGATACCTTGACATAAAGTCAGCAATGACATCTGCCACGTAGTAAATAGTAAAGTCAACTGGCGCAGAAATGCTAATTAAGCCGCTTATAGCGGACCTCTCCTTCAAAACCTCCTCTTTTGCAAGCGCTGATAGCTCAATAATTTGCTGACATCGATCAAAATATATCGAACCGGCCTTGGTCAGCTGCACTGAACGAGTAGTGCGCTTAAATAAGGCAACCCCTAAGGAATTCTCAATTTGTGTGATGCGCCGGGAGACTTTTGAGCTTGGTATACCTAAAGTCTCTGCAGCCAATCGAAAGCTGCTTAACTTGGCCACATAAAAAAAAATATTGAGGTTATCTAACTCATCCAATTTTATTGCTCCATTTTTGGAATAGTGAAATTCAATTTCAGCTATTTTAAGTTTAGCAAGTATTTGACAAAATAAAAGCTAAGTCAATTTAAACCAAGGTTGCTCAATTACGGGCCACCTACACAATTCCTATAAATGAGAATCATTATCCAATCAAAATCAACTCAACGTAAGAGCATGGGGTCGATTAAATTATTCTTTTGTGATGATCTTATCAAGTCACTCTCCACTCCGCTTTGGAATGGCGGTGGCGCAAATACCTTTAGCCTTGACAATGAAGCGCTGGCAGAGAAATTTGAGATGATTTTGGAGAAAAGCGCATCAATCTCCAAAGAGAGCCGGCCTGATGACGAAAATGGCGCGCAAACTGATACTGCAAACACTGATAAATTGATGCCCGAAAACTTGCAAAGAATTTCTAATCGTGAAATTCAAATATTGAAACTATTAATGCAGGGTGAATCAGTAAAATCAACGGCGAAAAAGGCTAATATTTCTACGCACACCGTAGGAAGCCATATGAAAAGAATCTACAAAAAGTTGGGTGTAAACTCGAAAAATGAGGCAATTTATTCAGCACTTCCTTTATTGCTACCCAATTAAAACATTTTTCCCCTTTTCGGGTAGCAGGAAATTATTCAAACAAATGATACTGACTACTTTTAGCTATCTAAAAACAATCTTTCGGGGACGCTATATCTTATTGATGTAATCGAGTGACCCTTTGGGAAGGCCATATCCCGAAAGGGGTGATTATTGCCGCCAACAACCACAGGGCTGGGCCACCAATAGTGCCGATGTTTAAAGCAATGATGCCCGGAGTAAGAAGCGAAAATGTAAATGCCAAATCCCCAACACCAATTACAACAAGGCCTAAAAAATAGCAAAACGGAGCAGGGTTATACCATAGCATCCATGCCACAAAAATTCCAAGCACCCCATACCCACCTACATCAAGGCAAAAATTAAGTAAAAGTTGGCTATGGACATTTAACGTGATGTTATCACTCGCATTTTGAAATGCTATATAGGGCGCCTTAATGCCCCCAATTAACATCGCCCATTGAGCCGAAACTCCACCATTCGCGTATTGATAAGCACCCTCTAAAGCAACCCAAATATGAAGTATTCCCCACATCAAAAACAACAATGAACCAATTCTTGTTGGATTTAGCTTCAAAATGGAATGTTCCGACCAATACATGGATGACCTCTAATTAATTTCTATGGGCAGATTCTAAATAGAATGGCATCAGCAATAAAGAGCACTTTTTGAGACTGACAATCCTATTATTTAGACTAATAAGTTGTCACCATCAGCCTAAAACCCTAAAATAATTGCTTGCTGACAAAAGCTACGAGGAGTGTGAAATGATTTGAAATCACTCATTCGGTTTTTTAGTCGATCAAAATATTTCGTAAATTGAAATTTAAATACTTAGGCTTCGTCACAAAATAAAGCTCAATCCTTGCAATAATAACCCTTAATTGCCTAGTAAATTCTAATTAAACGATTAACTAGATCTAAGAACCATGTCTAAGACTATCCCCGCCAAGAAAACTAAGGCCAGAGGAAAAATTACTACTCCCCTCTCAAATAAGCTAACAGTAGCTAAAAATCAATCTGTAAAGATTGTGCTTCCAAGGGAAGTTCCCCTGCTTGGGGATGCTTTTAATTTCTTATATAAAGATTTATTCGCCCTTTTAAGTGATATTGCCAACACCATTAGGAATACCTCCCCAAATGCTAATAATATAGATACGCTTGTGGATCTTGCAACATTTGAGTTACGTTTGGCCGTTTTGAAAAAAGAGGAAAACCACAAAAAATATTTGAGTCAGCCCAAGAAAGGCAGTTGCTCAGAATTTAAGCAATTATTCGAACAAAGGTACAAATACTTCGCCACTGAAATTGCCGAATGGAGAGATGGCACAGGCAAGGTGGATCTGTTACTTGGCCACCTCTACATAAATAATCGCTGGCAGGAAATTTTCCCGCCCCACGAACGCCTTCGAAAATCATATGTTTCAGAGTCTCCCAAAGACATATTGGACTTATTAATGCAGGCAATTACCTTGGCGGAACTAGCGTACGCCAATGCAATGGCTAAAAAGGGCAATACCAAAGCGATGGCAGAGTCCCTTTATGAGGCCACTATGGCTCATAAAATTTGGGCTGTGGGCATTTCCCAAAAGATCTCCAAAAGAGATTTAAGGCAAGAACGGTCCAAAAATGGGACAAAAGGCTCCGCTCCACGCTCAAAAAATCTCAAGGATGTCAGGACCTACGTCGCCGAACTTGCCACCCCCTTTGGGAGCAAGAGCGCCAATTCAGTTGCCTTTGAAATCAAGGACAAAGTCATTCAAAAAGCGCGCCAATTTAATGTGGTCTTAAGTGAAGCAAATGCCCAAAGAACAATCCGAGACTACATTTTGGATTACCGAAAAGGCTTTAAATAGCTGACTTTTTTGTACCGGGAGGCAGCCCTCCGTAACCGTAGAGCGGCTTGACGGAATTCCAAAAAAACAGATATCCCAAGAAACTGATTTCCATGAAGTGAATGGCCATGGTGGCCTTTCCAGTTACATGGAGGTAGTAGGATGTCAAAGCCTAAAAATGTAGTCAATGGGATCGATCCCATTCAAGAATTTCCTGTGGAAGGTTTATCTCGCTGGGGAGATATCAAGCACTTAATCCCGGTGAGTAAAGAGAAGTGGCGTCAGCTCATTCGAGATGGATATGCCCCACCAGTCACCCGTCTTGGAATCCGCTGCTCGTTTCAATCGAACCGCGAAATCTTGCGCTGGTTATCCGATCCACTGAACTATCGTGCAAAGACTGAAGGTGTGGACACGTCTTCTGAAGGGTTAGGCCCAGCATGAAAACTTCAGCGAATTTGATCATCGCTGCCCTACCCCGTTCAGGGGTTTGGGGAGCAGATGATTGCGGGGAGCCGAACAACTTGCTCGCGGTCAGCGACAAGTGTCAGGAAAAATTGCCCCAGCAATTTAGCGAGCCCACGTGCGATTTCCTGGTTTGGGGGCGCAGCCCGTGCGCCGTAGCAAGTCGTCAGACGAAGCGAGGCTACCCCCGTCAGAGAGAGTCGGAGATCGCCTTAAGGCGAGATTCGAATCGGTCAGGGATTTTCCGTCAGGAAAAGATCTGCGATGAGGGGGTAGCCTCGGTTTACGAGGCGCACCCCAAGCGCAGCGCGGAGCAATCGCTAGAGCTCGCGTCCAGCAAGCAGCACAAACACCTGTAAGGCCGCGTCCAGCGGGGCCACGGCCTGTTTAGAGCGTTCTAGCAAGAGTATTTTTTCACTGAAAAAATTTGCATTTGAATTACCGCACTCTATTGCTACTAGCCATTGCTATAGCCAATCCAAAGGGAGTAGCAATCATGAATAGCAATACCAAACGCAAAGATCCACGAGCCGGAAAGCCCTTAAGCGAGGAACGCAAATTGCAATTGCAAGAACAGCGCAAAGCCAAACTTGGGGATCTCACACCCAATCAGTATGCCAAAGAACGGGATTACAAGCTACTACGTTGGGTATGGAAATGGGGCTACTCGAGCAAAGTCATTTTGCAAAAATTGAGTGAATCCTCTCGCCATGGAATTGTTAATCGCTTAGTTAAAAATGGTTTTCTAGCGGATACCAAGACAGAGAGTGGCGGCCCAGTAGCGAGCTTTTTTACCCTCACAGAAAAGGGTTTAGCCGAGGTAGAGAGACAGGCCGATCGCCTACATTTCTACCCTTATCTAGACCCTTATAAAGTTCGCCAGAACACTTTACATCATGACCTCATGGCCCAAAACTACACGGTAAAAAATGGCATTGCGGGGCAAATCACAAAATATGACACACCGCTCACGATGCGAGTCATGTCTGCTCGCAACGTCAAAGAACCCGACTGCGCCTGGTACATGACCAATGGTGAAGTCATTGCCATTGAAATTGAGCTCACTAAAAAGTGGGAGCGTGATTTTGACGAGTTTCGACTCAAAGTGGTCAATGCCTTGGATAACACCAGTCGCTATTCCAAGTTCTATTTAGTCACCGATTCCAAGGCGATTGCCAAATCCTACAAAGAAGGCATGAAGCCGGGCACCCTTGTTCCAATCTGGAAAAAAAATGTCCATGGCAAATGGAATATCCATGGCCAATTTGAAATCCCCGAAGAAATCGGCTACGGCCCAACAGGCCTCTTTCAAATCTACTTAATGGAGGCCAAATGAATAAATTATTGATTCTAGTAACGGCAACGTTGTTACTGTTGGCTGGTTGTGACCATAGTAATAAAGAGCTAATCCAAGCTAAATATGACGGTCACCAGGAGGGTCTAGAAGAGGGGAAAAAGGCAGGCTTCAAAACCTGCGACCAATCCATTTCCAAAGCGGCCGCAACAATGGCCGCACAAATAAAGATGAAAAATGAAGTTATAGACCGTCAGCGAGAATCAGAGCTTGAAAAGGCCTTGGCTTGCTCAAATTCGCCAATCAACCTTTGTCCAGATTCTTGGATGGTCGATATTCAGTCTTACCAAAAATTGGGCTATACAGGTGTCGCTGGAGAGCAAACATTCTGGATTGCGCTTGCCAATAGAGTCATCCCTACTTTACTCATCATCCTATTTCTTATCGGCCCAGCAATGATCTATAAATCTTTACAGTTAGACGCTTTAGCCAAAGAAAGCAAAAAATTAGGCTTAATGCGTCAAGAATTGAAATCGGAGAATTCAAAATTGGATGATCGAATAGCCAACCTGACGGCCGAGGAGGATCAGGCTATGCGTGAGGCGAATAGAGGTCGACTTAATGAGGAAAAAATGTGTGATCAGGTTCGAATTCAACGAAAAGCGGAGGAGGCTGAATTGGAGTACTTTAGATCTGAAAGCGCACGGGAGAGAGAAGAAACAATTAAAGAACTCGACGTATTGGCTAGTGAAGTCGCCGCGCTAAAGGACCAGAAAAAACTTTTTGGAGGTTAAAAGACGCTCTGAACGGGTACGCGTTTATTGCAGCCATGAAAGTTCGTCTTATATAGATCACATCAACTAGTCTATTGACCTCTAAGGATTCATAATCCTGATCGGTTGGTGCTAACTCTAGATTAAGAGTTAGCGCCACAATAGAAATACCTCTTACTTAAAAAATAATATTAGGCCTATTTTGATTAAGGCTTATTAAAAATATATTTAGCCTTAAATTCATCAGGAAGAGAAAAACTAATCAATGCATCCTCCTTGAATATTGACTCAATACTTGGTTGTTCAACACTTAAACCCGTGTTCCTAGACATGAACTCCATTTCAGCCATCAATGAAAATAAACCAATCCGTCGAATAACCTCCTCCCCTTCCATCTCATATGTATCTTGCTCAAATGGATACGAAGAGAGTACGCAAATGATGTTGATAACAGCATCGCTGTATCCCAACTTAACTTCATTGCTAACATTTAGATAGGCATCTTCAAGCATGATCCTGGTGGCTCCAATTAGGGTTTGCAGCATCAAATCTGGCATATTTTGCGGCAGCAAACCAATTCCACCCATTTCCTCAATCTGATTGCGGATGTTTAGAATAAAGGCTTCGAGAGTTAATATTTCACTGCCTATATCCAACTTATCCATTCCCAACTTTGTATAACCATCCCAAAGATGAATTGTGAATCTGCGATATGAATCCTTTGAATCCGGCAATTTCTTATCGCTAAGGAAAGTTTGATATAACCCCTTCAAAGCTAGGCTTGCATCATCCCTTTGATAGGTGCCCCTAAAAAAGTTATCCCTTTTTGGATCTTTAGCCTGATTAATAAGCTCATCCCAATTTGCATATCCAGCTTCACGTGCAACATGATGCAAAGATTCAATATGCGTTAAGTCACCAGCAGCCTTAATTTTTACAGCTTCAGCCTTTAAGCTTTTGATTGAATGGCCTTGTGAGCTATAGAGCGCCACATATGCTTGATTATTCATACTCACCTCCAATAACTGGACAGAAACCCGTCGCCCGCACCAGATGATCCAGAAAATTGAAGTAGATTTATATAAAAAAGTGGTGTCAGTTGAGGACTCCGCCTTGGCGGGCGGCAGACGTCCACTTTACGTCTTAGGTAGATTTTAAAATGGTAATCGATTTATGTAAAGGTAAAGGCGACTCATTGACTATCTTTAAAATCAGCTTGCAATAATTCAAGGGTAACGTTGGCTACAGATACCTAGGCTCAGTTTTTAAGATAATTATTCTCATCATTACATCTTTTTTAGTATTTACGATATATGGATTTCTTCAATACCCTTATTCAGGATTAGCAGATAATTCCCATAGGAAAAAACTTTATTTCGCTCTTTACCCGTCATCTCCCTAACAATTTCCAAACTTTCTAAGACCTCTAAATTCCTAAGAATAGTTGGCAATGAAATATTGGTAGCCTTCTTAAGAGCGCTAGTATTGGCAATAGGATGGCGTTGCAGATAGGCATGTATTGCCAAAACCGAAGCATTCGATTTTCCAGAAGCCTCAATTTTTTCCCTGTCCATCTCAAATAGCTGAATGATGTCCTGAGCAGTTTGAGTTGCCTGATTTGCGGTTTCGATTACCCCAGTCAAAAAGAACTGGATCCAATCCTCCCAATTTCCTCTTTCACGCACGGACTGCAAAAGATCGTAGTAAGTATCACGATTCGCTTTGAAGTAGAGGCTTAAGTAGAGCAATGGCTCCTTTAGCATTCCCTCAACACAGAGAATTGAAGTAATTAAAAGCCGTCCAAGTCGACCATTTCCATCCAAGAATGGATGGATGGTTTCAAATTGCAAATGAGCTAATGCAGCCTTGACCAAGATTGGTAACTTTACATTTTCATCGTGAAGAAATTTTTCGAAGTTATCTAGGCAGTCCATCAGATTCTCTGGGGGCGGAGGTACAAATCGTGCAGTACCGGGCCTTGAACCACCGATCCAATTTTGAGTTTTACGAAACTCTCCGGGCTGCTTATTCCCACCCCTAGAATTTGCCATCAATTTTTCATGAATTTCCCTTATCAACCTTAGAGATAGTGGAAACGTCTTAAGTCGCTCTAACCCATAATTCATTGCGTTGACATAGCATGAAACTTCTGTCACATCATCAATGGGCACCCCGGGTACCGCCTCACTTTCATACAGAAGCAGATCTGAAAGGGAGGATTGAGTTCCCTCAATCTGGGAAGATAGAACCGCTTCTTTTCTAACGTACATATAAAGGAATAAGGACTTGTCTGGCAGAATTCGACTAATGCCATCAAGCCTTCCTAATGCAGCATTGGCCCTATCCAGCAATGGATAAAGCTCATTCATCTCTATAGGGGGGTTGGGTGGAAGATTTTGTGGAATATAAGCGCTGTAATACTCGCCCGCTACTGCGGAGCTCTTTTTATAAGTCCCAATCCGCCCTTGATAGTTTTGATTAGCCATAACTAACATAATTCCCTATTTTCGTTACTTGCAACAAGATAACTTACATGGATGAAACTTGCAATATCCTAAGTAATGAAAATAGGAAATTATGTTACTTAAATCCGCAAAGAGGTGGGATGATGCCCTAAGAAATGTCCAGCCTGAATAGACCCAAATAGAATTAAGTAGCAGATTCTAATTAAGTCCATAGCCCTGAAATTATGTAGTAAGTGAGCAATATTTGCACATATTTACCCATGTAATATATTATGTTAACTCATAATTAGTGGTAAAGTGATTGGGCATTTATTGCACAAGAAAAGATGGCAAGACTCAATATTCAAGACCGAATGATTCGCTCCATCTCCAATCGAGCTGGAGAGGTCTTTTTGCGCTCTGATTTTGAGGGGATGGGAAGCCAATCTCAGGTCAGTCGAGGTTTATCTACCTTGGTAAGCGCAGGCCGGATTGTGCGTATTGGCTATGGGGTATTTGCCAAAGCTAAAGTAAGCAGCATTTCTGGAAAACCAATTCCACGCCAACCCCTGGAAGTGTTAACTCAAGAGGCCCTAAAAAAATTAGGCGTAGTACCTGAGTTAGGTAAGGCGCAAACTGAATACGCCAAGGGTGGTAGCACCCAAATTCCAATGCAGACTGTCTTTAATACGGGTCGCCGTCGTATTAGCAGAAAGATCACCGTAGGCAATAGAACAGCTAGTTATGAAAACAATTACCGCACAACAGCGTGAGTTAATTCAAGATATTGGAGCAGAAGGCTTAACATCCCTACCTGCCGGCGTACTTGAGAAGGACATTCATCTGACTGAGGCATTGAGATACCTCAGCAGCGCCAATACTTCAAATATTCAATTAGTTTTTTGCGGTGGGACTTGCTTATCTAAAGCGCACGGAATTATTGAGCGGATGTCAGAAGACTTGGATTTCAAAATCATTATCCCCAATGATCTAGCCGGAAGCGCCAAACGCAAACTATTAGGAAAATTTAAAGACAGCTTGATTGAAGGATTTTCATCGCTTGGATTTTCAGTTCCCAAAAAAGAGGTTATCGCTGGTGATGGTAATAGCTCCATGCTATTTAACTTGCACTATGAAAGTCAATTTCCTCAAGTTGTTAGTTTGCGCCCTGAAATCAAAGTGGAGATTCACGCTAGAACCCCCCTGCTGGAATGCCAGCCCCTTGAGATTCGATCCATAGCAGATGAAGTGCTGGCCCTCAAAGATTCACAATTTTCGATTGTTTGCATCAATGCCCCAGAAACCCTAGCTGAAAAGGTGCTCTCCTTCTTACGTAGAACCGCGCAATCGCTTGAAATCGAAACTCAGAAAGAATTTGACGAGCGACTGATCAGACATATCTATGACGTTCTTCTAATTTACCGAAAACAACCTCACCTATTGGACGATTTGCCAAAGAGGTTGTTCGATCAAATGATTCAGGCCGATGGTCTGCAATACCAAAATCAATACCCTCAATTTTTGGAAGATCCAAAAAAGAGGCTATTAATGGCTTTAGATAACTTTTCCGATTCAGTAGAGGCGGAAAAAAATTACCAACGATTTGTAGCGGATTTAGTTTATGGAGAGCCTGTCAGTTTTGAAGAGGCGCGTCTAATATTTATCCAATTAGCAAAGAATCTATTAAACTAATCTGAGCTTTTATCTCAATTTGGCTGAATTTTTCTTAAAGAAAATTTAAAGCATCCGTCCGCAATTTTGGGATATGCGGTCACGGGTTATTTTTTGGGACAGGGGGCGCTTTTGGGGGCACTCGTTGTTTTTTGATTTCACTATTTATATAAAAATCAAATAGATATAGCAATCTTCTAGTTCCCGCCGACTCCACCAATCAAGACAAACCCCTCTGAATCTAGAGGGGTTTTGTTTTTTATGCAATCACCAATCGCCAAAGTGAGGTGACTTCGGCAG
>Ga0194037_1001140_pt1 | contig 19762 bp, 11 predicted proteins | sample JunL306m_MetaG_FD_148653 | JGI IMG/M metagenome (GOLD analysis project Ga0194037, IMG submission 148653) | Anoxic zone freshwater microbial communities from boreal shield lake in IISD Experimental Lakes Area, Ontario, Canada - Jun2016-L304-6m | ecosystem: Environmental > Aquatic > Freshwater >...
CGACGATTGACCAGGCGGCGTTTGCTTCCTGATAGAATTGTGTGCCCCCGGTGACAGTGCTGCCGTTGGTGGTAAGGCCGGCTACTGTGCCGTCGCTCTGGTGATAGTAGTTGATGGAGGGGGTGGTTGATGGGGATGTCAGGACGTTCGCCGAACAGTTTGCAGTCGTTCCGCCTCCGCTGCCGTTACAGCTCCAGTTCCACGGTCCGCTTCCGGTGACGGAAGATGGCGTGCCGCTGCTGCAGAGGTTGGTGGTGGGGATGGTGGTTACAGAAGTACCGTTGGCGCTTCCACAGGTGCCGTTTACTGCGGCAGCGGTGGTAACATCCAGGTATATATCGTCAATAAAGAACGTAGTTGTATTTGCAGCATCCGATACAACGCCGAACTGTAGCCGGATCGTCTTGCCTTTGTAGGAGCTCAGATCAAAAATGCCGGAATGTTTATAGACACCACCTGTTTTATCCAGATTACTCAGCGCAGTAATTATGGTTGCAGTTGTACTTGTGGGCGGTTCAGCTGCAAGGACTAAAAAATAATCATTCTGACTGGAAGCAGTCGTCTCTTTTGTCGAGATATTATAGTAAAAATCAAGCGTAGCAGTGGCAGCTGAAGCGGGTATGGTAACATCCTGATATACTTTTGCCACGAGGTTGTCTTCGGAAAAAAACACAAAACCGTAGGTGCTATTGTTTCCTAAATGAAAACCGTCGGCAGGTCCATAAATCAGTCTATAAATGGAGGTGGTAGCCTGAGTCCAGCTGCTGGAGCCGGATTCAAACCCCGGATTCTGGATAATGTTTGCAGCATGAGCAACTGAAACAATATTAAACAGTATCGTCACCAATAGTGCTCTCTTTTGCAGCATGTAAAATCGCCTCGGCATTATTAGTGTGGTTGAATTAAACAGGAAAATATTCCATACTCTTTTCGGGAGATTATAGACATAAAACCAGGTTGTCAAATTGTTATTTTTATCCGGAAATATAACACTGCTTTACAAATGACGGGAGTAATCCGCGTACATCTGTCGCACCTTGAAACCGGGGAGTAAATTCAGTAGAGTTTCCCGGAAATTTTTGTGATAGAGTGTGCGTTGCGATGAGCATATCCCATCAATCAAACAGAGATAATAAAGGGCATTGCCGATGAAATACGTCCTTGCGCTGGATCAGGGTACCACCAGTTCCCGTGCCATCATCTTTGACCATACATCCGGAATCAGATCGGTGGCCCAGAAGGAATTTCGCCAGATATATCCCCGCCCAGGCTGGGTTGAACAGGATGGGCTCGAAATATGGACATCCCAGTTGGAGGTGGCAGGCGAGGCCATCAGACGGGCGGGGCTGGATACTGTCGATATTGCTGCAATCGGAATTACGAACCAGCGGGAAACCACGCTGGTATGGGAACGGCGCAGTGGACGACCGGTGTATAACGCTATAGTCTGGCAGGACCGGCGCACCGCTGCCGTCTGTGACCGGCTCAAGGCCGAAGGTCTGGAAGGGGTTTTTCGTGAGAAGACCGGTCTTCTGATCGATCCGTATTTTTCGGGCACAAAACTGGCATGGATTCTCGACAGCGTGCCCAATGCCCGCAGCAGAGCGGAAGCAGGTGAGCTCCTGTTCGGAACGGTTGATTCCTGGCTGCTCTGGAACCTGACCGGCGGAAGACAGCATAAAAGCGATGTGAGCAATGCCTCCCGGACGCTCCTGCTCAACATTCATACCGGCAGGTGGGACGAAGAGCTGCTTGCTATTCTCAGTATCCCGGCCGCCATGCTTCCGGAAATTTCGGCATCCAGTGCGGTTTACGGAGAAACAGCCTCCGGCCTCTTTTCCCGGCAGATTCCGGTTGCAGGAATGGCAGGTGATCAGCAGGCCGCCCTTCTCGGGCAGGGGTGCATGCAGCCCGGTATGGTCAAGAACACCTACGGCACCGGCTGTTTCATGCTGATGCATACCGGAGAGACGCCTGCTGTTTCCGGCAACAGGCTCCTGACAACGGTGGCCTGGAAGATCGGAGAAAGGATTGAATATGCCTTGGAAGGGAGTGTCTTTGTGGCCGGTGCGGCTATCCAGTGGTTGCGCGACGGACTCGGGATCATCGCTTCGTCCGCCGAGGTTGAACCGCTGGCTGCCTCGGTTCCGGATAACGGAGGCGTATATCTGGTGCCGGCTTTTGCAGGACTCGGGGCCCCACACTGGGATCCGTACGCACGTGGAACCGTGACAGGCATCTCCCGTGGCACCACGGCCGCCCACATCGCGCGGGCGGCACTGGAAAGCATAGCCTTCCAGACCGTCGACCTGGTAAGGGCCATGGAAGCCGATACCGGAATCACCCTGCCGGAACTGAGAGTCGATGGCGGTGCCTCGGTTAACAACCTGCTGATGCAGATTCAGGCTGATCTGCTGGGTGTACCGGTCGTACGTTCCCGAATCAGCGAAACCACTGCTCTCGGAGCTGCTTTTCTGGCGGGGTTGGCGGTCGGCTTCTGGCAGGACAGGGAGGATATAGCTACCACACGGCAGCATGATCGAACATTTTTCCCGACCATGGAGCGCAGTGGTTTCGGGGCGCTGCACCAAAAATGGGAGCGGGCCCTGCAGAGTGCGAAAGGATGGGATGAGAGCTGAAACAGAACAACATCACGGCAGAAGTCGGGGATCAGGCCGGTTGTCCGGCAACAGCTCTCTTCTCGCAGGGCTCATCCTGGTCTCATTGGCAGTTTGCTACTGCATCAGTTACCTGGATACAGGCCTTGCACTCCTCGTCAAGCAACACGTCTTCAGAAACGGCTTGTGGGCGCGTTCCATGTCATCGATCCCTGACGCTCTTTTCTTCATTGTGCTGTTTGTTACCGTAACAGCCTTTGTAAGTTTCAGGTACAGAGTTTCCAAAGCCACGCTCGATGCGACTACGCTCACCTGCAAGCTGCTTGCGTGCGTCATGCCGCTAACCTTTGTCGGGAAAACAGTCCTGAAATACATCTTCGGCAGGATCAACACCCGCGAATGGCTGAACGCACCGCACGAATACGGTTTTCACTGGTTTCATGGGGGGGAACAGTACTGCGGGTTTCCTTCCGGGCACATGGCGGTATTTACGGCCCTGATCGCTGTTTTGTGGCGCCTTCATCCGCGTTACCGTGCAGCGTATCTGGCCTTTCTGTTACTCCTGGCATCTGCTCTGATCGTAACTAATTATCATTTTTTGAGTGATGTGATCGCAGGGGTCTACGTAGGAATTCTGATCGAGGCGCTCACATGGCGTGTAGCTGGCCGGGATCGTCGCTTTCAGGCTATTTCGGGTTGAACGGTTTGCTTCTCAAACCCGCTCATACGGCTCGAACAGCCGTTTGCACTCGTCCAGTGCAAACCGGTCGGTCATGCCGGCGATATAATCACAAACCACGCGCTGAAGTCCGAAACGCTCAATCCTGAACTGATATTTTGGCGGGAGCAGATTGGGATAGCGCAGGTAGGTCTCAAACAGACGGGTGATGAATATCTCGGCTTTGACCCGCATCTTGTCAACCTTGTGGTGACGATAAAGGTTCTGAAACAGGAAGCGTTTCAGAGCCATGTTACGAGTGGTGATCGTGTCGCTGAAATGGGCTACGGCCCGGTTGACGCACTGCAGCTCTTCCCTTGTGGTTATGCCGGATGTTTCAATGTTGGATGCAATGGTGCAACAGATGTCGCCGATTAAAAGGCCTATCAAAGCACTGACTGTCTGCAGCACCAGACGTTTGTCGTCGATGGCGGGATATTTCTGCCGTACTGCGGAGCTGACCTCTCGCCATATATCAACCTGTTCAAGCTGTTCCAGGGCTATATAGCCCGCTTTCAGCCCATCATCAATGTCATGGTTGTTATAGGCGATTTCGTCGGCATAATTGATAATCTGGGCCTCAACGGAGGGGATCACCCCCGGCAGGAAGCCGGCCATGGTTTCGGTGGGAGCATCATAGGGAGAAGCGTGTTTTATGATCCCTTCGCGCACTTCCCAAGTCAGGTTGAGACCGTTGAATCCCGGATACCGTTCTTCCAGTTCATCGACAACCCGAAAAGATTGCAAATTATGCTCAAACCCGCCATATCCCTGCATTAACCGGTTCAGAACCTCCTCGCCGGTATGGCCGAAAGGGGTATGTCCCAGGTCGTGGGCCAGGGCCAGAGCCTCGGTCAGCTCTTCATTGAGGTGAAGCTTGCGGGCAATGGCGCGGCCGATCTGGGCTACTTCCAGCGAATGGGTCAGGCGGGTACGATAATAGTCCCCCTCGTGGTTTACGAAAACCTGGGTCTTGTATTCCAGACGACGGAAGGCAGCGCAGTGGATGATGCGATCCCGGTCCCGCTCGAAGGCGGGGCGATTGTCGCGGAACTCCTCAACGTGCCTGCGACCCTTCGAAGCGGCGCTGGAGCAGGCATATCCCGCCAAATCGTTACGTTCTGCAGATTCTGTCATACCGGCTCCTGTCACCCCATACAGCAGACGTTCTGCTCTCTTGCCGCCCTGGTCTCATCCAGGCGACCGACCGGAGTGGTCAGTGGAGCGTCGTGCAACGCCTGCGGGTTGCTCCCGGCCGTTATGGCCGCTTCGATCATTACCTGTATAAAAGCATCCAGAGTCGCCTTGCTTTCTGTCTCGGTCGGCTCAATCATGATGGCTTCCCTGACGATCATCGGGAAATAGACCGTGGGGGGATGATAGCCTCTGTCAATCAGGAATTTGGCGATGTCGATGGCGCGCACACCGTGTGCCAGCTGCTTGCCGGCCGAAAGGACACATTCGTGCATACAGGTCATGTCGTAGGGAATGTCGTAATATGCCTTGAGTTTTTCCTTGATATAGTTGGCATTCAGCACGGCCTGTTCTGATGCAGTGAGCAGCCCCTCGCGCCCCAGCATGGTGATATAGGCATAGGCCTTGACCATGACACCGAAGTTGCCGAAGAAGTTTGCCGTACGGCCGATGCTGCCGGCTCTGCCGGTCTCCGGTATGAATTGGCCTTCATCATCCATGACGATGCGTGGTTGAGGCAAAAATGGTATCAATGCTTTTTTGACCCCTACCGGTCCGGCGCCGGGGCCGCCACCGCCGTGTGGAGTACCGAAGGTTTTGTGCAGATTGACGTGAATTACATCAAAACCGACGTCACCCGGCTTGACCTTGCCCATGATCGCGTTCAGATTGGCACCGTCGTAGTACATGAGAGCATTGTGGGAATGGGCGATGTCGCTGATTTCCCTGATGTGCGGATTGAAAAGACCAAGCGTATTGGGACAGGTCATCATGACCGCTGCCACCTCATCGTTCATAGCCTGTTTGAACAACTCCAGATCCATGTCGCCATAGGGTGCGGTCGGCACGGTGATGATCCCGTAACCGGCAATGGCCGCCGACGCAGGATTGGTGCCGTGCGATGAATCGGGCACTACCACATATTTTTTCCTGTTCCCCCTGGCTTTATGATAGGCGGATATCAGCAGGATTCCGGTCATCTCGCCATGAGCGCCGGCCAGCGGCTGGGTAGTCACTTCATCCATGCCGGTGATGTCGGCCAGAAGCTGTCCCAGATCATACAACATCCCCAGCGTTCCCTGACAGAACTCTGCCCCGCCCGGCAGAAGTGCCGTCATGGGATGAAAATGGGTGAACAGAGCGGCCGAATTCTCCAGCACCTTGGCGTTGTACTTCATGGTACATGAACCGAGCGGATAGAAATTAGTATCCACTGAAAAGTTGCGGCGTGACAGGTTTGTGAAATGCCGTACAAGATCAAGCTCGGACAGTTCCGCCAGTCCTGCGGCTTCGGAGCGGAGCAGGTTCTGCGGCAGACTGCAGGCTGCGGGGACATCAGAGGCAGGTAGCCTGACTCCGCGTCTTCCGGGGACCGATTGTTCGTAAATCAGTTGCATGATATGTTCTCCTTATTAGCGTCACTGGTGGTGACCAGTAGCCATACATCTGCCAATCCCTGCTTTTCTATCAGTTCGTTTAATTTCTCGAAAGAAATGCAATCGGCGGACGCTTCAAGCATTCCCCTGATATCGCCGACATGCTTAGGCGAACGCCCCTCTTTAAAATACTCCAGCTTTTTTGCAATAACGTATTCCGGTGGAGCTACTCGAATCACGATTCCGCCCAGATTGAACATCCGTGGATTTCTGATGGCCCAGGCAAGCATCCCGTCATTGCCGACCGGATAGATATCCGCCTTGAACCCGGTAACATGATGAATAATGTTGAAATGTCCACGAGTACTGCGGGCGCACTCCACGCCGATGACTTCCGCCGGCGGGCAGTAAAATTCTCCTTCAGGAAACGCATCAATAATGGCCGGAATCTGCTTTCGTGATACTTCAACAACCAGATCTATGTCATGAGTCATTCGGGGATCACCGTAGACAATAACGGCTACGGAACCGGTGACCACATATCGTATGCCGGCAGTATCCAATCGTTCTATGAAGAGAGTGAACATATCAGGTGCGAGCATACAGAAAAGCTTCCTTTACCATGCGATCAATTTCAACTTCAGAGAGTTCCGGATGAAACGACTGTAAAGCGGCTTTCTTGAGTGCCCGTGCCGAGTGGAACAACCGGTTGGCAACCTGCAGTTTCTCTTCCACCGTCATCTTTGCAATAATAGCACGCTGCGTGGTCATCAAAAATGCACCGTTTCAAGCTCTGCCTTCAAAACCTTCACCAGCCGGTCAATTTCCTTCCTGCACCGTTTTTCAGTCACGGTGACCACCAGGCAGTTTTCGGAGCCCTCATAGAAGTGTCCCAAAGGAACACCAGCCGCAATGCCCTGTTTGAGCAACGCGCATACCACCGCGTCGGCCGGCAGCGGCAGGGCGACGGTGAATTCGTTAAAGGTCGGCGCACTCTGCAGCACCGTCACACCCGGTATTCCTGCCAGCTGCGACTTGGCATATTCGGCCTTGTCACGGTTCAGGCGGGCCATTTCGATCAACCCTTCTTTGCCTATTGACGAAAGAAAGATCAGGCCACGCAGGGCGCACAGTCCCTGGTTGCTGCAGATATTGGAAGTCGCTTTCTGGCGTTTGATATGCTGTTCACGGGCCTGCAGGGTAAGGACAAAACCGCGCCGTCCCAGCTTGTCAACCGTCTCGCCGATGATGCGTCCCGGCATGTTGCGGATGAATGATTTTCTGGCGGCGATGAAGCCGAAGGTGGGGCCTCCGAAGGAGAGCGGATTTCCCAGACTCTGACCATCTCCGACCGCAATATCGGCGCCCATCTCACCCGGAGACTTGAGTATACCGAGCGAGATCGGGTAAACTGAGGTGATCAGCAGTGCGCCCTCAGCATGCACCTGCCCGGAAAGCTCGGTAAAATCATCAACACACCCGAAAAAATTGGGATTCTGCACCAGCACAGCAGCCACACGGTCGTCCAGCAGGATTGAAAGTTCGTCACGGTTGAGCAGGCCATCAAGCGGAATGATCTCGAAAACTTCAACGTCAAGGTTAAAAAGATAGGTTTTGAGTACCTGCCGTGAAAAAGGATTGACGCAACCGTCAACAATGATCCTGTTCCGACCTGTAATACGCAGCGCCATCATAGCCGCCTCCGCGCAGGCCGTGCCTCCGTCATAGAGTGATGCGTTGGATACATCCAGACCTGTCAGTCGACAGATAGCGGTCTGATATTCAAAGAGCGCCTGCAATGTCCCCTGTGAGCATTCCGGCTGATACGGAGTATAGGCTGTATAAAATTCGGAGCGGCCGGAGAGGTGATCAACCGCTGCCGGGATGATATGGTCATAGAAACCACCACCGATGAAGTTGAGCATATCGGAGCTGTTTTCGCCTGCAATAGCCTTCATTCTGTCGAATGCCTCGAACTCGGACATACCGGAGGGGATATTAAAGGTTTTGGCACGCAGTTCTGCTGGGATTGCGGCGAAAAGATCATCAACGGCGGTAACGCCGATGACCGAGAGCATTTCGCTGATCTCCCGGGAGGTATGGGGGCAGTAGTGACTATCGTTCATGATGCGCTCCTAGGGATGTGAAATATGCAGATTTACCGTTTTTGATTGTAGGGGCTAAGCAAGTTTCATCTGCTTCGCCCGCCTTTGATCTCCGTGGCAAATGGGCGAAGCAGGAAAGCGCTTGCTTCGCCCCTACGAAAAAATGGTATATTAACAATTTCCAGCTCCCTAAAGAGTTTTCAAATAATCATTGTACTGTTCCTGCGTCATCAGTTTTTCAAGCTCACCAGCGTCGATGATTTCAAGTTCAACCATCCAGGCCCTCTCTTCGGCGCTTTCATTCACAAGCTCCGGGGAGGAATCCAGCCCGGTGTTTATCGCCAGGACCTTGCCGGAAACCGGCGAGTATATATCACTGGCAGCTTTTACCGATTCGATGGCAGCCAGGACCTCGAACTGTTTCACACTCCTGCCCGCTTTGGGAAGCTCGACAAAGGTAATGTCACCCAGCGCATGGGCGGCGTGCTCGCTAATGCCTACTGTCCCGGTCGTACCATCCACCCTGACCCACTCGTGCTCCTTTGTAAAATACATCTCAGCCATGCCGCATACCTCCGTGTGTGGGATAGTCGCTCTATGCGCTAACGATCTGCAGATTGTTTCTCAATACGATCGGATCTTTTGTCAACCGCCTTCTGGGCAATACCCGCTTCAGACCTTATAACTGCAAACGTTTTGGTAATCCTGTCCGAATAGGTATGAAAAACATATACCGCAACAACGAGGAAAAGAACAATTTTGATTATAGTTCCCAATGTTCGCGGAACAAACTTCGCCAGCAGCTTACCCACGATTATGGACGCAGCAAAAAACAACAGGACTATGATGAAAAATGAAAGAACCGGCCAGACGTTCGGCAGGTGTGAACGCCACTTTCCGGACAAAACAGAGTCCGTCGCTTTTTTCAACTTTCCTGCATCCGATTTTAATTGCGGTTCATACGGCTGCGACAGGTCGGATAACATGCGAGAAGGCGCCGAATTACCACGCAGCAGACGCTGCTTTGCCGCTTCTGCACGCTCATCCCGAACCTGGTTATCGCGGATCTGGATTTTTTTTCGAAGTTCAGATTCCTTAACTGCAGTCACACCGGAACGGTAGCGTTCCGGAATGCTGTTGTAATCGTTGGTAACGTTTTCACCCCCGGAATCATCGAGATATTTATAATAATCTGCGCATGATTGGCAGGGGAAGGCAACAAGAATGAAGAGCATTATCAGCATGGCATAACATGGAGTCATTATTTTGACTGATACTGGCATATGCAGCTCCTGTGCACTTGAAACGTAGAATCATACAGCGAAGAATATCATATAGCCGGAAAAGCACAACAGCAAAGGGCGCATCGAAATGCGCCCTCTGATGGAAAATGATGAAGAAAATGAACTGCTATTTGGGCTGCGGTGGTGGAGCAGCAGCCGGCGGCGGTTGCGTTGCCGGTTGCTGTGGTGCAATCGGTTGCGGTGGAGCAGCCGGTTTATTCTTCATCTGCGTTTCATACGTAAGATTCTTTTTCGAAGCAATTTCAACAATGCTGCCGGATATGAGGTGCTTCAAGGTACTGTCAAGATAGAGTATGGTTGGCTGGTTATCAATAAAAACAATAACCTCATAGATTCCATCCAGTGCAGAAAACTTCTCAATTTTTCCGACCGAAAAATTTGATGGCATGATCGGCTTCAATGTTTCCGTCACCTTCTCTTTGGAAGGCGCTGAACTGCAACCGGACAGCACACCCGCAATCATCAAACCAGCCAACAGACATCTGCATACACTAATCATTCTATTCCTCAGCCTATTCAATGGGTTTTGGGTGCAAAGCAGCATGAGCCACCATCTTTCTGGATGTACGGTATAACCGGATCCCCAGAGCAAGAAGCAGTGCAGCCGGTGAAATCCATCCCAGTTTGACAAGAACAATAACCGGAGTAAGCAACAGTCTGAAAACCACGCGCAGAACCTCATGCTGTGCAATAAAATCGGCAATCGGCGGACTGTGCTTGTAATAGAACTTCACAAAAGAGGTTCCCGGACCGCTCTGCAGCAGCACGTTGTCGCGGAAATGACGCAGAACCATGACGTGCGGGTCGAGATAACTGCCATAGGCCGCCGTCGCAATAAAGCAGCCACCACCGCCGCCACCGCCGCCACCGGAGGCAGGCGGCGCCGTATTGGTACCGTTGCCGGTAGACGTTGATGATGAAGTACCGACAATGATCGGATCCTCGATTATGCCGGCCGTTGAATTTGTGTCCAACGGGCCATTATCTACTATATCAAACATAACAGAAGTACCGGATATCGTGGCTCCTGTAAGAGCGACCCAGGCATTATTCGCATCAAGCTTATAAAAGACGGGCTGATCAGGCAACGAGTCAAAGGTCACCGCCACCGTGATTTTTGCTCCCGGTGATACTCCCGTGATCTGGAAATTAGCTGCCGACACAGGCACAAAATCGGCCGGCCTGTTAAGCGTCGGCAGGGAAGTGGCAGCAAGCGTATTAAAGAAGCTCACCGTACCTTTTCCGTTTATAACCTCCACATTGGCCCCGATACCTGAACCGGTAACGGCAAGCTGATATTTACTGCCATTTGAATCGCTCAGGGTGATGGTACCGGAATACGCCACCATTTGAGTCGGAGTAAAGGATATCTCCAGTGTAGCGGTCCCATTGGCTGCAATGCTGAAAGGCGCACCGGAGACAGTAAAGGCTGCTGCGCTGCTGCTGATACCTGTTATCGAGACAGAAGCCGACGACGTATTCTTTATGCCGACCGTTTTCCTGCTGGATGCCCCTTTGAACACATTTCCATAGGCCAGCGACGTGATCTGGCCGGCTCCATCGGCAAACTGCACTGAACCGCCGGTGATGGTGGGATCAAGGATAACAATCGAGAGCGACTGCGTCGTTGATTTCATGTCGGCGTCCGTAACCTGGACAATAATGTCAAATTTTCCGCCGGCTGTTGGTGTACCGGATATAACGCCGGTAGCGGAAGCGAGAGTGATGCCCGGAGGTAGCGATCCGCTTATCAGATTCCATGAACGGGGAGCAGTTCCACCGGAAGCAGCTAGGGTTGTAGTGGTATACGCCTTGTTAATTTCACCTGAAGGCAGAGATGTAGTAACAATCGATAATGCAGCAGGTGTGGTGGTTGTACCTCCCGTACCGCCCCCCGTGCCGCCCGTACCACCTGTGCCTCCCGATCCACCGACAGTGATGGATAAGGTCTGGGTGGCGGTTCTGCCCGACTTGTCCGATACCTGCACCACAAATGTATACGTGCCGGTAGCGGTAGGAATACCGGATATGATTCCGGTGGCGGCAGCAATGGTCATCCCTGTCGGCAGTGATCCTGAAGTAATGCTCCAGGTATACGGCACAGTGCCGCCCGACGCGGCCAATTGCTGACTGTAAAGAGCGTTCAACGGCGATTGCGGCAGCGAAGATGTTGATATGACCGGCGGTGTGCCGGAAGCGGACGGATCCGTAACAACAATTGAGAGCGATTTGGTTGCTGACAGCAGATTGGCATCCGTGACCTGAATGATAAGATCAAAATTACCAACAGCGGTCGGTGTTCCGGAAATGATACCGGTTGCAGCAACCAGTGTGATACCCGGAGGGAGAGAGCCACTCACCAGGGACCAGGTACGCGGGGCTGTCCCGCCGGTGGCAGCTAGGGTTGTCGAGGTATACGCCTTGTTCAGCTCACCTGCGGGGAGGGACGTGGTGGTTATTGTCAGCGCCGCCGGAGGAGTAGTACCGCCAACCGTGATGGACAATGTCTTGGTTGCAGTTCTGGAGTCGGCATCCGTAACCTGAACAACAAAATTAAAGGTACCCAGAGCGGTTGCTGTGCCGCTGATCAGTCCGGTTGCCGGTGCCAGAGTAAGTCCGTTTGGCAGTGCCCCTGAAGCGATGCTCCAGATATAGGGCACCCTGCCGCCTGTTGCAGTCAAGGTCAGGTTATATGAGGCATTAAGAGCTACGGAAGTTAAGGGAGAACTGTTGGTTATATCAAGTTGTGCCGCAACGGCAATACTTAAGGCCTGCGTTTTTGTTGATCCGGTGGAATCAGTCACCTGGATGGTAAACTGGTATGTGCCGACCGTTGTCGGTATCCCGCTGATTATTCCGGTAATACTGTCAAGTGTCAGACCGGGCGGTAATGACCCGCTCTGGACTTTCCAGCTGAACGGGGCTGTGCCGCCGTTCATGTTGAGAGAACCCTGATATACAATGCCGGGTGTTGCAGGCGATAACGACGTTGTTGCAATCGTCATGGCCGGGTTGACTACAAAGTTGTTAATGGCGCCAAACGCCACGGCACCATTTGCGTCCGTAAGCCGCAGTGAAAATGAATAGCCGTTGGAATACGTAGCTGTCGGCGTACCGGAAATCTGCCCTGTCGAACTGTTTAACACGAGACCGGCCGGTGGAGGATTAGACGATGCTTCAGTACCCCATTCCCATTTGTAAGGGGCCACGCCGCCAATGGCCGTCAACGTATCATTATATCCGCCAACCCCTTGCGTCCAGGGTTTCAGCGTGTTCGTCGTTATCTGTACGTCTGGCTTGACGTCAATCGTCAAGGATTTGGTCGCCGTCGCTCCGGTAAAATCCGTTACCGTAAAGATCACGGTTGCAGTCCCTGCTTCGGTTGCAGAACCGCTGACCACACCGGTCTGGGCATTTAAGCGCAGACCTGAAGGAAGAGCCGTACTTGTCCAGGTTTTTGGGTCGGTGCCGCCTGACGTTTGCAGTGTAAGGCTGTACGGCGCATATTTGGTTGTAACCGGCGCCGAAGCATTTGTAATGACCATGGCGGTTGAAATAATGATGGTTAGCTGCTTGGAAACAGACTCGGGAACCACACCGGAATCAGCAACCTGGAATGTAATCGAAAATATACCGGCTGCAGTCGGAGTACCGCTGATTACTCCGGTGGCTGCATTCAGTGATAGACCGGTCGGCATGGCGCCGGATTGAATTGACCAGGTATACGTGCCTCTCCCACCTCTGGCTACTAACGTGTCAAGATAACCAGCCTGATCTTTTGCCCATGATTTTAACGATGCAGTTGATATGTTTAATGAGTCGCGGACCTTGAATGAATACATCCTTGAAGCGGTAAACCCGCCATTATCGGTAACGGTTATTTCAATGGAATAATCGCCCGCAATTGTCGGGGTACCGGACAAATTCCCGCCATTTGCATCAAGCGCTAAATTGGTCGGAAGCGACCCTTTGGAGACTGACCATTTATATGGCAATGATCCGCCACTGGCCTGCAGAGTAATGCTTACCGGTGCATTTACAATCATATCGCTTATTGCAGAGGTATTTAAAACCACTGAAGCTGTCACCGTAATTGAAGTCGGGAGGGTTTTGGTCGATCCGGCGGCGTCGGTGGCCTGCACCGAAAAAGTACTGGTTCCGACTGTTGTCGGTACACCGCTGATCGTGCCGGTCACCGCATTAAACGCCAAACCGGCAGGAAGTGAACCGGAAATAATACTCCAGTTGATCGGTGCGGTTCCACCGGTAACATTCAGGGATGCATTGTACAGAATCCCGGGGGCTGCAGAAGGAAGCGATGTTGTCGCTATCGTCATTTGAGGATTGATGATAAGGGTGTTCAACCAGTAGTAATACGAATTTGATGTGGTAGTGGTAGCGCCATTGGCATCAGTCAGAACCACATGTATAGTGGAGTAGCTGCCGGCTTTTGTCGGAGTACCGGTGACCAGGCCGGTGGCGCTATTCAGAACAAGTCCATCAGGATAGTTTTCCCACTCCCACTTATAGGGTGCAACTCCGCCGATGGAGGTAAATGTATCATTGTAACCGCCAACCCCCTCAGTCCAGGATTTCAGGCCATTGGTGGTAATCTGTAAGGCCGGCTTGACATCAATGGTCAAGGTCTTGCTTGCGGTTGCACCGGAATAATCAGTAACCGTGAAGATTACGGTTGCAGTTCCGGCTTCGGATGCTGAGCCACTGACCACGCCGGTCTGCTTATTCAGAAACAGCCCGGAAGGGAGAGTCGTACTCGACCACGTTTTGGGATCGGTACCGCCTGATGATTGCAGCGTCAGGGAATAAGGGGCATATCTGGTTGTGGTCGGCGCAGAAGCGGTGGTAATAACCATATTGCTGGAAATGATTATTGTGAACTGTTTTGAAACAGCCATCGGCACTGACCCTGAATCGGTAACCTGTACCGTTATCGGATAGATCCCGGCTACTGTCGGTGTTCCGCTGATTATACCGGATGAGGCATTCAGAGTGAGTCCAGGCGGCAAGCTGCCTGATTGAATTGACCAGGAGTAAGTGCCCGCACCGCCTGATGCTGTCAACGTATCCAAATAACCGGTCTGTCCCAACGCCCAAGATTTTAATGCCGTCGTCGTGATATTCAATGAATCGCGAACCCTGACAGTATAAAGCTGTGATGCAGTGGCGCCAGTGTTATCGGTAACGGTAACTTCAAAAGAGTAGTCACCCGCAAGAGTCGGTGTACCACTGATATTACCGCCATTTGCATCAAGCACCATTGGAGAAGTTGCGGTTGGCAATGCTCCTTTGGTCAGTGACCATTTATACGGTAATGTCCCACCACTCGCCTGGAGCGTGACGTTTACCGGAGTGCCGGTTTTCATATCGCTGATAGTTGTAGTGGCAATAACTATCGAAGAAGAGATGATTATGGTGAGTTGCTTTGTAGCGACTTCCGGCACAGTCGCAGAATCTGCAACCTGCACGGTAATCGGATATGATCCGACAACTGTCGGTGTTCCACTGACAATACCGGTTGCCGCATTCAAAACCAGACCGGCTGGCAAGGTACCGCTTTGAATTGACCAGGTATACGCACCCCTGCCACCCGTTGCTGCCAGTGTGTCAAGATATCCGGCCTGATCCTTGGCCCATGATTTTAATGTGGTAGTTGTGATGCTTAACGCATCGCGAACCCGGACGGTATACAGTTGTGATGCGGTAGCGCCTGCATTATCAGTAACGGTGATTACGAAGGAAAAATCCCCGGCAATGTTTGGCGTGCCACTGATGGTACCTCCATTCACATCAAGAGCCAAGCTTCCAGTCGGCAATGCACCGCTGGTTATTGACCATTTATACGGCAAAGTCCCGCCAGTCGCCTGGAGCGTAATACTTACCGGCGTGTTGGTCTTCATATCACTGATTGAAGTTGTAGTGATAGATATCAGCGAAGATGCACCGGTAACCTTGATACTCAAATTTGCCGATGTTGCAACAGCGCCGGAAGCATCCGTTGCTTTAACGGTAAAGGTCGGTACAGGGGTGCTGCTCGCTGCCGTAGGGATACCACTGATTTTACCGCTGGAGCTGTCAAGAACCAGTCCGGCCGGTAACGATCCGACAACCGTCCATGTCAGCGGGGGCGTACCTCCGGTTGAAGCAAGCTGCTGACTGTACAGCACTCCAACGACGGCATCAGGCAATGTAGCGGTTGTAATCACAAGAGGAGGATTGATGGTCAGCGCAAACTGCTTGCTTCCGACCAGAGTGCCGGATGTCGCTGTGACCGTGAAGGTATAGGTGCCGGCCAGAGTCGGCGTTCCGGTAATGGCGCCACTGGCGGCATTCAATGTCAATCCGGGGGCCGGGATCAATGTACCGGACCCGCTACCGGCAGTTATACTCCAGACGTACACACCGTTGCCGCCGGAGGCAGCCAGAGTCTGATTGTATGCCGTAGGACTGTTTACCGTCCAGTTGGGCAATGATGCCGTTGTAACTGTGACCGGCGTGCTGATGGTAATGGTGAAGGTTTTTTGAACCGCAGTCGCATTCACATCCTGTACCTGGATGATGAACGTATAACTACCGGCAACCGTCGGAGTACCGGATATCACACCCGTATTGGCGGTGATTGCCATGCCTAGCGGCAATGCTCCACTCATGATTGACCAGGTATAGGGCGCTATGCCGCCATTGTTGGTTGCAAAGGCAAAAGTATAGGGAGTGCCCGCCATGCCGGCCGGCGGAGCATTTACGCCGGTGGTTGGCGTGGCAATATCCAGTGCCGGGTTGATGGTAATGGAAAGAAGCTTGCTGCTGACAGCGCCGGCGGCATCCGTAACCGAAATGGTAGGTGTAAAGGTGCCTGTGTTGGTCGGCGTGCCGCTGATGATTCCGCTGCCGGTATTAAAGGTGAGCCCTGGAGGAAGGCCGCCCGAAATCGACCAGGAAACCGGGAGCGTTCCGCCGGTCATCGTGACGGTCTGTGAATACGCCTGACCGAGAACACCCGTACTCAAGCTTGTCGTCAGAATCGTCGGAGACGGATTAATGGTAATACTCAAGCTTGCTTGAGCTGTTTGCGCAGGGACTGATGAATCGGTGACCTTGTACGTAAACGTGTAGACACCGCTTCCGGTTGCGGCTCCACTCAGAACACCGGCCGCAGAAGCGGTAATACCGGGCGGCAGAGCGCCGGACACGAGCGACCAGGAGTACGGCAAGGTGCCACCTGATGCGGTAAGAGTATGTTTTGGCGAACTGACATAATCAACGCCTTGCGTCCAGGAACTGAGGGTTGTCGAGGTGATACTGATCGCACCAACGTTTAGGGAAAATGTACTTGAAGCAGTCCCCATCGGCGAATTGCCATCCGTGACCGTCACCGTGACGGTGTAGAGACCGGAAGCCGGATTGGAACCGGAGATCAGACCGGTAACCTGATCAATGCTGAATGCGGCCGGCAATCCGGTTGCGCTCCATTTGTAGGGTGATACACCGCCGGCAGCAACGACCTTGAACGAATATGCGCCCGACGTGCTGGCATCCGGGAGACCGGTAGTGGTGATGCTGAGCGGGTTGATACCGACACCGCTGCCACTGAAGTAGAGAACCGAATTTCCGCCATTCGAGAAAATTTCCAGCTTGTATTTATTGCCGGAGTTACCGGTAAATGAACCGGCGGCCGTCGGGCTGAAACGGATCGTCATGTCATAGGCCGTACCGGGGTTGATGGTTGTAGGGGCCGGCGTTACAAATTGAAACGGAGCATCCGGGCTGACAATCTGGGGTGAGATGGTAACGGTAGTATTGCCGTCATTGCGCAGCTTGATGGCGATATCTTTAGACGCTCCGACGTTTACATTTCCAAAATCGAGAGAACCGCTCAGAATCGGATTTCCGTTAGCATCGGCTATGACCAGTTGGGGCAATGTCGAATACTGAATCAACTGGGCAAAGATATGCGAATTCTGGTTGAGTTGTGCATCTTTCCAGAGAATCATGAATTGACGGAAATTGACATCGCCGAAAGAGATGGCGGGCGCCAGCTGGTTGCCGACATTGACGTTGATAGGGACATTGCCGCCGGAAAGATTGCCCTGCGGATCAACAAACTGACCGTAAATATCGATATTGGAAAGATTGGCACTCTGGTTGCGGGCATCTTCCCACACCAGCAGGTGACGCTGATTGACAGTGTCAAACGCGGAAGCAGGAGAAGATTGATCGCCAGGCGCATTTGATACCTGTATCAGGCTGCCATATAACAGGAAATTGGTAAGATCAAACAGTTGGGCGTTGATATCTTTTCCGGTCGCGACATTGCTCTGCTCTTCCCAAGCCACCAGCAGGCGCTTTGAAGTCGGGTCAATCGACAAGGCCGGATAGGTCGCCGAAGTACCCAGCAGATAATCGGTTGCAAGATTGCTGAGAATGCGGCGCAGAATAATTCTGCTTTTACCGGGATCTGCGACGGAGAAAGCGTGAGAATAATTACACGATACACCGTCCTGAGTTACGGAATACGATACTGTCAAGGTTGTGAGGTATTGCGTTCCAGCCCACACAACAAACGGTTCGCCATCCAGAGGGTTGAAGGCCAGGCGTGGCTTGGTTTCTGATGCACTGGTACTCCATTTGGCAATGATCGAACTGCCGGTGTCCGTCACTCCGCCAATCTGCACCAGCAGCGAATAGGGGGTAAGGGGGCCGAGTACCCATGAACCGGTACTGAAAGAGTAATCCCGGTACGCAATGAGGCTGGTTCCGGCTGCATCAATCGGCAGATACGGAATGGGGCCATAACTGTTTGAGCACGCTTTGCCTCTCACAGGGCCAAACAGGTTTTTGATGGGGGTGTAGGTAACGTTAACCGATCTGGTTGAACCCACAAGTGTCGATGCATTCTTGAGCGTAGCCACCAGGGTGGTTCCCACCATTGTCACTGTATAGTCAGACGTGGCGTCCCGGACGCCGTCCATGATCTTGGTGGTTGCAAGCGAAGGAGTACCGCTGAAGACGTTGGAAACAAGGATAACAGATCCGGCTTTCCAGAGCGGTGCCGGCCAGGTAATGGTATTACTTGGAAAAGCCCGGTAATAAAGGGGAGTTGACAGACCGATCAGATTTGAACCGGTAAGAACGGCAAAAGTAATGGTGTTAACTCCACTTGCAAATTGTGAAATAAATGTTGCCGGCACAGCGTGAGCTAAATCAATAAAAAAGTAAGCATATGCATAATTGCTTATGATGGATGAATAATTCTCAACAAACATATTTGCGGGAGGAGGATTGGCGTTTGCAGGGGCCGGAACGAAGGCATCCATACGATTGGCGAAATCGAGATAGGTAATTGTCAGGTTCCCGGACTGCCCGACAACATTTGAAGTTGAATTAATCTGAACCGTAACCTGATTGACAGTCTGATCAGATGTAGCGGGAGTGTACGTAAGACCGGTAACCGGCACGCCGCTTGCTGTTGTAATTTTAGTGATCTGATTGGCCTGCGCATTAAGATTCGGTGATACTCCTCCTGCAACTAGAGTCGTCGTATCGCCGCTGCTCCAGGTAGGTGAATATGTCGCCGTCTGGGTGACGAGTGAACCGTCAGCCGCTCGTGCCGGATAATCTATGGCATCGTAATTACTTGTTCCCAGCCAGGCAACGGTGAAAGTATTTTTAATGTCGTTATAGGTAACATCAGGCTCAAGCTGGGAAGTATCAGCGATGGCGAGATGCTCGGAGAGAGTTACCGGAGGAGCGGCAAACGCAACAGGAACTGCGGGAACAGTGAGACTGACATTTGCTTCGGTACGTGAAATCAGCTGTCCCTTGATGACGCTGTAGCTCGGGCTGGTATCGGCATAAACAACCAGATAGGCATTAGGGTTGTTATAATCATAGGCTACTTTGGGCTGCCACTGATTACCAGGGCCGGAAGCAATTATGAAATCGTTTCCACAGACCGGAGGTGTCGCATTCAGGCCCTGAGCAGGCGTTGAGCCGTCACAGACCTTGCCATAGACATCAGCGTCGCCATTGCGGTAATCCGTCCATACCGCAAGATATCGGCCGGTTCTGTCATACGCGATTGCAGGCTGTTCTTCATTATTGGTACCGTTACTCACCTGAAATGCGCTTCCGGTAACACCGGACTGTACCCGTTTCTGTACCGTGGCAGCGGGGGTGTTCCCGGAACCGGAACCGGAACAGCTGACCATAAACAGAGCCACAAACACCAACATGAACAGCGAAACATATCTCTCAAATCTCATATACTCTCTCCTCTTTGCAACTCGCGTTGTGTCAAATTTTTTGACGTTTTTTATTCTTTTCCGTTTTAAATCCAGCGTATTACCAATCAAAGACTTGCCTCCCCCAATAATACCAGTTAAGAATGTTCATTATGGGGGTACAAGCTCATGTCGTACTTATCTAAAAC
>Ga0194037_1001141_pt1 | contig 19712 bp, 17 predicted proteins | sample JunL306m_MetaG_FD_148653 | JGI IMG/M metagenome (GOLD analysis project Ga0194037, IMG submission 148653) | Anoxic zone freshwater microbial communities from boreal shield lake in IISD Experimental Lakes Area, Ontario, Canada - Jun2016-L304-6m | ecosystem: Environmental > Aquatic > Freshwater >...
CGTTGTAGAGTTTAATCTGTTTGATCCGGCTAAAATTATACTTTGAGTCGTTAAACTGCAAAGCAATTGACTTTGGCGTTTCACTTGACAACAAATTCAAAGAACTTGACCTTACTCGATCAAGGGATGTCAATGTACATCTTTTCCATTAACTTGCAAAATCTTTTTTCCTTTTCTTCCTGATCACCCGATCTTTCAACCGCGATCACAAAAAAAATCAATCTTGCATCTCCCTTAACTTCATAACATCAAATAACGTGCCATCTTTCAGGCTATCCCCAACCTTTCGCTTATCTTCATCGGGCTCCAAATGTATCACCCTTTCCTCTCTCTTCCTAATCTTTTCTTCACCTTTCCTAAAAAAACATTTACTCTACCGGTTCATTGTAGACCGGTACAAACGACGGCATCTCCACCGCAAGCTCCATCTGATGAACTCCACGGGCAAACTCCTTTGCTGCTGCCACAAAACCATGAAAAAGAGGATGCACCTTCTGTACTCTTGATTTCAGTTCCGGGTGAAACTGTACCCCGACAAACCAGCGGTGATCCTTAAGTTCTATGATCTCAACCAACTCTCCGTTCGGTGAGGTTCCAGAAAAAACCATACCATTCTCTTCAAAGCTTTGGCGATATGAGTTATTGAACTCGTAACGATGCCTGTGTCGTTCGTTGATAAGAAACTTCTGATAGGTCGCATGGGCCTTTGAACCCTCTGTAATGATGCATGGATAGCTCCCAAGGCGCATGGTGCCGCCTTTCTCCTTGACTTTTTTCTGGTGCTCCATAAGATCAATAATCGGAAAACGTGTGCGCTTGTTAAACTCGGTGGAATTCGCATCCACCAAACCGCAGACGTTTCGTGCAAACTCAATAGAAGCGCACTGCATGCCAAGACAGATGCCGAGGAAAGGAATGTTCTGTTCCCTCGCATACTGGATATATTTTATTTTCCCCTCAATACCCCGATCTCCGAAGCCCGGCGCAACAAGGATACCATTGACACCTTCCAGCTCTTTGGCAAAATCGAAGGCGCCCAACTCTGCATCCTCCGCCCTGAGCAGCTTGACGTTCACTTTGACGTTGTTACTTGCCCCTGCGTGAATAAAGGATTCTATAATGGACTTGTAGGCATCAGGATATTCGGTGTACTTTCCGCAGAGACCAATAGTCACTTCACCGTCCTGTGGAAATTTGACCTTGTTACAGAAATCCCGCCAATAATTGAGATTCGGCTCCTTGTAGCTTTTCAGTCCAAGCTTTTTAAGAACGCGCAGATCCAGCTTCTCCTGAAGGAGCATCAGCGGCACCTCATAAATCGTATCGCAGTCACTCAGACCTATCACATCAAACTCATTGAGATTGCAGAAATGGCCAACTTTGTTCTTGATTTCGCGGGAAAGCTGTTTTTCACTGCGACAAACCAGAATATCAGGCTGAATGCCAACACCAAGCAGCATTTTCACGCTGTGCTGGGTAGGCTTTGTTTTCAATTCGCTTGCCGCCTTGATATATGGGACAAAGGTGAGATGGATGTTCAGCAGATTATTGTCACCCATTTCAAGCTTCATCTGCCTCATAGCCTCAAGAAAAGGCAGTGATTCGATATCACCGATCGTACCGCCGATCTCGGTGATAAGCACATCAAGGTTACCGTTTTTTGCCTGCTCGGCCATTCGATCCTTGATCTCATCAATCACATGCGGTACAACCTGCACGGTTGCGCCCAGATAATCGCCACTGCGTTCCTTGTCAATGACCGATTTATAAACCCGACCCATCGTCAGGTTTGAAGTCTGCGATGTTGACTCATCAAGAAAACGTTCGTAGTGACCGAGATCAAGATCAGTTTCAGCTCCATCATCAGTAACGTAAACCTCTCCATGTTGATAAGGAGACATGGTGCCGGGATCAACATTGATATAAGGATCATATTTCTGTATCGCCACCCTCAAACCACGCGACTTGAGCAGCATTCCGAGAGAGGCTGACAGAATTCCCTTGCCGAGCGAGGAAATTACCCCTCCGGTCACAAAAATATATTTCACATTTTTCGGTCGAGCCATGACATCGTTCGTCGTTGTTGAATTGGTAAATAAAAGCCTGGGTTATTTCTGCGACTTATGAGCACCATCGCAGAAAGGAAGATTTGCCGATCTGCCGCAACTGCATATTGCCACAGTTTTTTCTTCACTGATCTCAACCTTCCAGGGATGAAAATTGCTGCCTTTATGAGACCCGTCACAGTAGGGCAGGTTCTGTGATTTACCGCAGGCACAGTAATACTTCGTTCCCGCCTGCTCCTTGATGACATAGGGATGTTTCTGTTCCATACTTTCTCCGTTGGTCTGGTGATTACGTTAACTATACAAAAAGATCAATTTGGCCATCTGGATCTTCGACAGGGAACTCCACATCTCCATCCTCATCGCTCTTCGGCACCCTGGCAAGGGCAGAAATCATATCCCCGGCCATAAGCCTGACCAGCCTTACCCCCGAAGTGTTGCGCCCTGTCAACCGGATATCGGAAACATGCTGACGATTCACAATACCGTTGGTCGTGATGATAATCAGATCATCATCGTCATTAACATCAAGCAAACCGACAAGAGCTCCAATCTTTTCATGAGCCTTGAGAGTAATGACCCCGCGTGCGCCACGCCGCGTCAGACGGTAATCCTCAACCCTGCTTCGCTTGCCAAAGCCATTGTCGGTAACGGCAAGCAGCGCAGTATCGAAACGCTTGGTGGTCACCATTGAAATACATTTTTCTCCATCGTCGAGTGTAATTCCTTTCACACCCATGGCGGTTCTGCCCATAGGACGAATTTCAGCCTCAGGAAAACGCACCACAAATCCGGAACTCTTCGCAAGAATGATCTGATGCTCGCCATCGGTCAGTCGGGCATCAAGCAGTTCATCATGCTCCTCAATCGTAATAGCGGCAATCCCGTTCTTTCTTGGGTGAGAAAAATCTTCAAGTGACGTTTTTTTCACGATACCATTGGTCGTTGCCATAACGATGTAACCCGGTTCATCAAAGTTCCTGATATTGATGTAGGCCCTGATTTTTTCGCCCGGCTGCAACTCCATGATATTCGCCAAAGCCCGGCCCCTTGCCGCACGTCCCGCTTCTGGAATTTCGTAAACTTTGAGCCAGTGGCAACGGCCTCTGCTGGAGAAAAAGAGAATATGGTTGTGTGTTGAGGCGATAAACATGTGCTCGACAAAATCATCATGCTTTGCCTGTGCACCGGTCACACCTTTGCCTCCACGTGCCTGACGGCGATAACCAGAAACCGGGAAGCGCTTGATAAAACCATCGTGCGTAATGGTGATGACCACATCTTCCTGCGCAATCATGTCTTCAATAGAGAAATCACCCTCCTGCGGCACAATTTCGGTACGACGGGCATCACCATAGACTTCCCGGACTTTCAGCAGCTCCTCGCGGATTATCTCCATCTGTTTCTCCGGACTGCCGAGAATAAACCGCAACTCCTCAATCAGTGCAAGTACCTCAACGTATTCCTGATCAATCTTTTTGCGCTCCATACCGGTCAGACGCTGGAGTCGCATCTCAAGAATCGCTTTTGACTGCAGTTCAGACAGAGCAAAGCGCACCATGAGTCTCTCCTGGGCTGTTGCCGCATCCGGTGATTCACGAATAGTGGTAATCACCTCGTCCAGATTGTCGAGACAGATCTTCAGCCCTTCAAGAATATGAGCCCTTTTTTCGGCAGTATTAAGATCGAATTGTGTGCGGCGGAGAATAATCTCGTTACGATGCTTGATATAGTAGTGCATCATCTCCTTGAGATTGAGTATCCTCGGCACTCCGTCCACCAGCGCAAGCATAATCACCCCAAAGGTGTCCTGCATCGGAGTGTGCTTGTAAAGATTGTTGAGCACTACCTTTGCAACCGCATCCCGCTTCAGTTCAATCACCAGCCGCATACCGTCGCGATCCGACTCGTCACGAATATCGGCAATACCTTCCAGCTTTTTGTCGTGCACCAGTTCAACGATTTTCTCAATCAGTCGTACCTTGTTGACCTGATAAGGTAGTTCCGTAACAATAATGGACTCTCTGCCATTTTTCTGGGTGACCTCAACAATGGCTCTTGCACGAATAACCACCTTGCCCCTGCCGGTCAAATAGGCCGAACGGACACCCTCGTAACCGTAGATAATGCCACCCGTCGGAAAATCAGGTGCGATAACATATTTCATGAGATCGGCAACTTCAAGCTCAGGATTTGCAATCAGGGCTATCATGCCGTCCACAACCTCCCTGAGGTTCTGGGGCGGAATATTGGTTGCCATACCGACAGCAATACCAGACGAACCATTCACCAGGAGGTTCGGTATCGCCGAAGGCAGAACAGTAGGCTCCTCAAGGGAGTCATCAAAGTTGAGAGAAAAATCAACAGTGCCTTTATCAAGATCCTTGAGCATTTCACCGGCAATGCTCTTCATGCGCACCTCAGTGTAACGCATAGCAGCAGGGGAGTCCCCATCAACAGAACCAAAGTTTCCCTGACCGTCAATAAGAGGATAGCGCATGGAAAATTCCTGCACCAGACGCACCAGACTGTCATAAACAGCCGTATCACCATGGGGATGGAACTTGCCAAGCACTTCACCAACTACACGAGCCGACTTTTTATGCGGCTTGCCTGCCTGCAAACCAAGCTCGTGCATACCAAAAAGCACCCTTCGGTGCACCGGTTTCAGACCGTCCCGCACATCGGGCAGCGCGCGGCTGACAATGACCGACATTGAATAATCGAGATAAGAACCCCGCATTTCTTCTTCGATACTGATCGGGACTATTCTTTCACGCTGCATGGAGAGATCCTGTGTGATAATTGATATAAATAACTCAAAGGGCTAATGTATAAAAATCCATCTGAATTCTTAAGGAGCATACACCTCCGCAAGGGTAAATTGCAGATATCGCTGCAAAATATCAGTTCAGCGGGACTGTTGGAGCATCTGACCAGAGAGATTCCAGATCATAAAAACGACGTTCATCCGGCATGAAAATATGCACAACAACATCAATATAGTCCAGTAAAATCCAGTGCATGGAATCCATACCCTCAACATGCATCGGACGTTCTCCATCTTCTCGCAGCTCATCAATAATATGCTCTGCCGCAGCCTTTGCCTTACGCTCGGAATCAGCGGTTATAATCACAAAATAATCGGTAACTGAAGTCAATCCCCTCAAGTCGAGAATCTTCACCTCTTCACACTTCTTCTCAAGCGACAGTTCCGCAGCTCGCCTTGCCAGCAATTCACCGACAGCTACTTCTCTGCCCTGACCAACTCTCTCTTCATCTTTCAAGCTACTCATATCCCTGCATCCTTCATAAATGAACTATATTTCACAACAACTTAACAACTCAAAGCAATAATAAATATACAGAATTGCACCAAAGGTAACTCCGCAACATACAAAAAAGCCTGCTCACTGACGCAAAAAAAGCCGGGGGTGGGGGGCCGACATGTTCCTGGTGAGCGAAAAGAAGCATACTGCTATCAGAAAGTTCAAACATCTCACATCGCATGAAAAATTTCCATAACTCCCTTACCCGCCACCGCCATTCGGACTAAACATCTGCCGGTAATCTGGAGTAACTCCTTTCAGCTCGGCAACATCCGATGCAGCAAAAAGCCTTTCGGCAGCGGAGAATAGTGAACGAGCGGAAAAAAGATCGGCTTCACGGTACACTGCACTGGAACCGGCCAGCAAAGGGGTCAGCTCAATAAGCCTGCGCCCGATAACAACAATCTCCCTACTTCGAGCAAGAACTGCCGCAGCCTCTACAACATCAGCAGCAAAACCTCGATGCACTTCATCATGCCACAAACCGTAAGCGAGCTCTTCCGAACGATATGCTGCATAGTAATATTCCCCCTTGCGGGCAGGAATAACCCCCATAACCGTACCTTCGGCTGCCCCTAATGATGCGGCCATGGCAGGTATGGTGGGCACAGGAATCAGCGGGATGCCGAGCCCATAGGCAATCCCTTTGGCAACAGACATGCCGATGCGCAGCGCGGTAAAGGAGCCTGGGCCTGAGGATATGGCAATATACTCAAGCTCCTGTCGGTTGAGACAACTCTCCCTCATCACCTGTTCAACAAGCGGCACAAGCGACTCTGCCGCCCTCTTCCAGTCGGCGCTAACCGCTTCGGTAACAATTCCTGCTTTCATTACTGCCGCACTCAGCGCTTCATGGGTACATTCAATCGCCAGAATATTCATCGAACAGTACGTTTAATAATAATTCGGCGGCTCTCGTCTCCAGCATACTCAAGAGAGAGCTGCACCGTGTAGAGAGAGGCGTATTCGGGAAACCGCTCAGCCCACTCCACAAAAGAAAAATCGCCGATCGAGAGATATTCGTCGAAACCAATAGCGTCAAGCTCCCGAAGTGACTCAATTCTGTAAAGATCAAAATGGTGAAGCGTCACCTCTTCACCCGCAAGCGATCCCTGATAAATATTGAACAGTGAAAAGGTAGGGCTGGAAAGCTGGTCAGCACAGTTGAAAAATTCCGTAATCCCTCTCATGAACAGCGTTTTACCTGCTCCAAGCGGGCCAGAGAGAGATATAATCTCGCCCGGGTGCAGAGTTGCAGCAAACTGCCGGGCAATCTGGCGCGTCTCATGCTCTGAGTGAGAGAGAAACTCTTCTGTCATAACAGGGTCAGGCAATCGAATTAAAAACAAGGCCCGTCATGATCTTGGGATAGAAAAAGGTCGATTTCTGCGGCATCACTTCTCCTGTCTCCGAAACGGCCAGCACCTGCCCAACTGTCGTCGGCTTGACCACAAAACCCAGCTGCACTTTGCCTGACTCCACCGCGTCAAACACCTCGCGGTCATCATGGACATAGAGCAGATTGCTCTGTTTAGCCATGGCCTCCTGGGAGATGCCCAGCAGCTTCCCAAGAATGTAATCGTGCAAAAGAACAAGACCAAGATCCTTCAGTGCTTCGGGACGTGATGGGTCAACCAGAGTCTGCAGTTCGCTCTTCAGGGTTATGCCGACAACTGAACCAGGGGTAACCACGCCGTAGGTATAGTTTGACGGTTCCTGCTCAAAAAAGCGTTTAAGTTCAACCCTGTCGCGAAGATCGGTCAGGGTAAAATGTTCTTCAAGTGCAGCCCTTAACGCGGTTCTGTCAAAACCGGCCAGAGTATGTACCAAACGATGAATTGGAAAAATAAGCAGCCCCTCATCATGAATGTTGGCGAGGTAAGTCAGAATAAAATTATAGGGCTCATCGCCGGTATGGGATGGGTTTGCTGCGGCCCGCTCATTGCGATAATTAACGCCGGTATCGTAACGGTGATGGCCATCGGCGATATAGACAGCACGTTCTTGCAGCGTTTGCTGGAACTGCGCAACCAGCTCAGGCTCAGTAATCTGCCACATCCGGTTTCTCACCCCCTGAAACTCTGCATCAATAACAGGCTCATTGGCCTCTGCAAAGCTATTCATCACGCGATCAGCAGTTTTGCTTTTATCGGCATAGAGTCCAAAGATGCTGCTGATATTGGTTTTGGTTTTTCTGAAGAGGTTCAGGCGGTCAGCCTTTGGGCCCGAAAGGGTTTTTTCGTGTGGCAGCACCTTCCTTTCAGCAAAATCGTACAAACGCATGGCGGCAAAAAAGCCGCACCGGGTGTGCGAAACGCCATCGACATCATCAAAAGTCTGCAAATAAGGGTAGATCGCGGGCACAGTGTCGTACTGAAGCTTTCCCGCCTGAAGCCACTCCCCAAGAAGTAAGGCGGCGGCAGTATAAGGATCATCCTCCATTGGCAGCTCAAGCCTTATCGCATTGAATGGTGAACGGTTATAAAGCTGCTGCTGAAACGCAGGAGAGATAACATCGTAAGGCGGGCAAATCAGCCCGTCAGCGTCCTTGAGCAATTCGGGATTGTATAAAATCCCTTTGAAAGGAATAATTTCCGGCATAAGTAACAAGAATTAAAATATTATTAACGTGAGCAAAACCCGGCTCGCAGCGAAATCCAGAAATCGTCATGGCCATCCTTTACCAGCACGATTATTCTTCTGTTTTTACAAAGTTCGAGAACTGCAAGAAAAGTTACAACAAGAACAAGGCGCTCCGTGACACCGTCAAGTACGGAAAGAAATGAGAGCTCCCGGCACTCCTGAAGTCTCGAAAGAATCATGGCTGTCTGTTCATCAATCGTTACCGGAGCATCCATGACATTGCGCGTTGCAGGACGGGGCAAGTTCTCAAGCACTGACTTGTAGGCCTGCATGAGATGGTAGAGTGTTGGCCGATGAACCAACTCATCCAGCTCATCAATAACTCTGGGCTCAAAATCCTCAAAAGAACCACGGGCAAAAAGGTTTTGACGCACTTCGGCAAACTGATTCAGTGCACTGGCAGCCTCCTTGATCCTTTTATATTCAAGCAACCGCTGAACAAGTTCGATCCTCGGGTCAAACTCATCTGATTCGACATCATCCTGAACTGGACGCGGGAGAAGCATTTTCGCCTTGATGCTCATCAGCATGGATGCCATATAAATAAAATCAGCAGCAATTTCAAGGTTGAGATTGCTCACATCCTGGATATAGTCAATAAAATCTGCGGTAATTTTTGAAATCGGAATATTATAGATGTCCAGCTCATCACGCCTGATAAAAAAAAGGAGCAGGTCAAGGGGCCCTTCAAATTCCTCGAGGCGAATCCTGAACATTAACGGGAAGGTCTGTTGATAAGAGTAACCATAGGCAAGATAGAAAAAGCAGGGGAACATGTACAAATAAACACCGGTCAGTAACATTATTGCATCGTATAAAAAAAAGGAACCTTTAACATTCCCGAAAACTTCAGTATTTATAAATAGATCCCGTTGAAACTTCCGTCGCCTCAATATCAATGAAAAAGACTTTGTATTTTCTTACTGTTGCCGCAGCGTTTATGCTGCTGATGGCCAGCATCGGCCTGGCAGAATCGGCCAACAGTTTTTTCGATCAGGGATTTGAAAAGCACCAGCAGGGCGACCTTGCAAAGGCTGTTAAATTGTATACCAAAGCCATCAACGACAACCCGGCTTTTGCCATGGCATTCCAGATGCGTGGCATAGCACTGCAACAGTTGAAAAAATATCCTCAAGCCATTAATGACTTCTCAATGGTCATAACCTGCGGCGAGCCCTATTTCAAGGCTGTCGGTTACTATAATCGGGGGATCGTGAAAAATATAACCGGGGATTTTGCCGGGGCCATTCCCGATTTTTCACAGGCCATTGAACTTGATAAAAGAATGGCTGTGGCTTTTTTTCACCGGGGAATCGCCAAAAGCAAAACCGGCGATATGGCTGGACAAAACGAGGACTTCTGTCAGGCGGCTCATCTTGGCGACGTCGATGCTGAACGATGGCTCAACACCTATTTTCCGGAATGGAAACAGCACCAGTCTCTGCCGCTGCCGCTGCCGCCGCCACCTCCGAACCCCAAGGAGAGCCCTACATAAGATTTCCATTCCTGTTTTTTGGAGGAGCTCAGTGCATCTGGCAAGGTAGGTGGTCCTGCCAGATGCGCTAAGACGGAGCAATCTAAATCGCCTTACCTCCGCGCTCCCTGGTTCTGATACGGATACACTCTTCAAGCGGAGTTATAAAGATCTTTCCGTCACCGATTTCTCCAACTCCGTGACTTGCAGAATTAATAATGGTATCGACCGTGATATCGACAAACTCATTATTAACCGCAATATCAAGCCTTATTTTCGGAATCAGGTTCGGCGCTATTTTCTGACCCCTGTAAATATCAATATCCTCTTGCCTGCCATGACCGGTTACCCGGCTGACAGTTATCCTTGTTATATCGGCCTGAATCAGAGCCTCACGAACATGGTCAAGCCTGTCCGGCTGAATGATTGCTGTTATCAGTTTCATTGCAAAAAATTAGTTAAGGTTGATAAGACCGTATCCATGCTCACCGTGCATGCTGTGATCAAGACCGGACATTTCATCAATTTCAGAGATACGCAGACCGATTGTTTTTTCAACCAGGAAGAGGAGAATAAACGAGACTACGGCCGCATAACCAATAGTAACACCTACCGCCGTGGCCTGAACACCAAGCTGCTGCCAAACTGTCCAGCTCTTGTCGAGCGTTTTGGCGGCAGCATCAGCCATCCATGCCGGACGGATGAAAAACACCAGAGCCAGAGCGCCAACGATACCGCCAACGCCATGAACACCAAATGCATCAAGACTATCGTCGTAGCCAAGCTTGTTCTTGATCAGAATCGCACAATAGCAGAAAATTGCTGCGAGGGCGCCGAGGGCAAGAGCGCCTGACGGCTGAACAACACCTGCTGCTGGCGTTATGGCCACAAGACCAGCCAAAATACCTGAAGCTACACCAAGGCTTGTCGCTTTGCCATGCTGGAACATTTCAATGATCATCCAGGTAAATGCGCCCGATGCTGCAGCCATCTGGGTAACCGTCAAAGCCCTTGCTGTTGCCAGATCGCTTGCAATAGCGCTACCGGCATTGAATCCAAACCAGCCAACCCAGAGCAAACCCGCACCCATAAGAGTCATCACCAGGTTGTTCGGATGCATGACGTTGTTTGGATAAGCACGCCGTTTGCCAAGATAAAGAGCAGCGACAAGTGCGGTAACACCTGAAGAGATATGAACAACAGTGCCTCCCGCAAAATCAATGGCTCCGGCTGCACCGAGGTTGAACAGAAAGCCATCAGAAGCCCATACCCAGTGACAGATCGGGCTGTAGACAAAAATGCTCCACAAAGCGATAAACACGGCATATCCCTTAAAATTCACCCGTTCCGCAAATGCGCCAGCAATCAGCGCAGGAGTGATTATGGCAAATTTCCCCTGAAACATGGCAAACACATATTCGGGAATATGCGTCGGCATTATGGTTTCATCAATACCCTGTAACAAGAAATACTTGTTATCCCATCCCACCAAACCGCCAAGAATACCGGGTCCAAAACTCAGCGAATAGCCGACCATCGGCCAGAGCACACCAATAACCACCATGGCACCAAAGCTGTGCATCATGGTACCGAGAACATTCTTTGTCCGGACAAGACCTCCATAAAACATGGCAAGTCCGGGAACCATAAGTAAAACAAGTGCTGTGGATGTCAACATCCATGACGTTGTTCCGGTATCAGTAACTACCTCTCCTGCTGCATGAGCGGTACCATGAAACAACGATACCGCCATCAGGAACAGCAGTGCCGTAAAAAGTTTTTTCCTCATAACTTCAGATTGTGATAAATTAATAAAACCTTAATAATTAATATTAATAACAAATATGTAGTTATTTTTTTAACCAAAAACAAAAAATTAACATTTTTTATTACGAAAAGGGAGTTTTTTTCAAATAAATACGCTACCGATACAGGGGAATTTTCAGCAAAAAAGGAAGATTTTATTGAGATACCAGGGGATAGATGTGCGGGGACAGCCAGCCAGAGAGCTTGCTCTGCCTGGCTTTATTGATGGCACTGAAAAAAAGTTACTGCCTGAAGAGAAAAACGCCAAGATCTTCGAGAAGAGCCTGCAGATCCTCTTCATGCTCGACCTCGTCCTGAAGAATCTGTACTGCAATATTGTAAGTAACCGGGTCCTTGAATCTGACCTCCTCAATGATACTGTTATAGACATTGATTGCGCACTGCTCACCCGCAATGTTCTGCTCAAGTATCTTTTTCACAAAAGGATCATCAGGTGCTGCATAGCCGCAGTTCGACAGGGTGAACCAGTCAAGTGGACTGGAAACAGGTTTCCCGCCAAGCTGAATAATCCTTGTTGTCAGCATATCAGCATGACGAAGCTCATCAGCCGCATGCTGCAGAAGTTCGGCAATAGCAGCATCCTTCATTGGCCCCTGCACCACCTTTGCTCCAATCCAGTACTGATAATAGGCAAGCCATTCGTCAGCAAAAGCTTTGTTGAGCAACTCAAGCACACGGGGAAGATGCTCCCCAACAATTTCACGTCCTCTTGTACCCATAAGTATATACTCCGTTTTGTCAGTTTATCAGCCAGCTTATTTCTTTTGAGCTATAAGGTCCGCAAGAGCATCGGAAAGATTCGAATAGCTGAAAGGAAAATGTTGTGCCATCATAAATCCCGGCTTTATCTGCTGACCTTTGACTGCGTATTCTGCTCCTTCACCCATCAGAAGATGAACGACGAAATCCGGTACCGGCAGTTGGGCGGGCCTGTCAAGAACAGCCGCAAGCGCCTTAACAAACTCCTTCATGGAAACAGGAGTCGGACTGACCAGATTAATTGCTCCACGGTAAACAGGGTTATCCAGTGCCTCAAGAATGGCGGCAATCTCATCATCAATATGAATCCAGGAAATGCATTGAAGGCCTGAACCAATGATACCACCAAGAAAAAAACGAAAAGTTGGAAGCATTTTCTGCAACATCCCGCCTTTTGTCGATAACACAATACCGGTTCTTAACAAGACCGTACGCAAACCACTCTTTTCAGCGGCAAGCGCCTCCTTTTCCCAGTCAATACAAATTTTGGCAAGAAAATCATGGCCCTCTGGACCCGACTCATCCATTGCCGGAGTATCATCACAGCGTGAGAACGAGCCGTAGTACCCAATGGCTGATGCAGAAATAAAAACCTTTGGTTTTTCCTGAGCGCCGGCAATTGCTGAGACAATATGCCGGGTACCGAGAATTCTTGAATCATAACACTCATTTTTGTGCGCTTCGGTCCACCGGCTCTCAAGAAGGGGTTTGCCTGCAAGATGAATCACCGCCTTCGCTCCGCTGATAAAACCGGTCCATTCGCCACTTTCCATACCCGAATCCCACTGAACATATTCCGCCGCACCGGGGATATTACGGGCTGCCACTACAGGTACACGAGCCAGGACTACAACTTTTTCCTCCCGTTCAATCAGCTTCAGGGCAAGTTCAGTCCCTATGACACCTGTCGCGCCAGTAATAACTATATGTCCTTGCATAATACTTATGTCATTTTAGAGTGAAATAACAAAACGTTTTTTTTACTCAACGGTAACCGATTTCGCAAGATTTCGTGGCCGGTCAACATTACACCCCCGAAGTGTAGCAATATGATAAGCAAGGAGCTGCAGAGGAATAACTGTCAGAAGCGGAGTGATCGGCCCGGATGCCTGTGGAATATAAATCACATGTTCGGCCAGACGGCTGATTTCCTGATCGCCTTCATTGGCGATGGCGATAACCCGACCTTTACGGCTGCGTACCTCCTCAATATTACTAAGAATTTTGGTGTAGGTATTATCACGGGTGGCAATAAAAATAACAGGCATATCCTCATCAATCAGGGCAATCGGCCCATGTTTCATTTCTGCTGCGGGATAACCTTCAGCATGAATATAGGAGATCTCCTTGAGTTTCAAGGCACCTTCAAGAGCGACAGGAAAATTGAAACCTCGACCGAGATAGAGAACATTTTTTGCGTCCTTGAACCGTTCCGCTATGGATTTGATTTGGCTGTCAAGCTCAAGAATCCGCGCGGCTTTTTCTGGAATTGACACAAGTTCTTTAAGGTTCAGTGTAATTTCCTCGTTTGAAATGGTTCTTCCTTTGCTGAGCGCCAGAGCCAGCATATAGAGCATAATCACCTGTGCCGTAAAGGCTTTGGTTGAAGCAACACCAACCTCAGGACCTGCATGCGTATACATTCCACACAAAGTTTCACGGGCAATAGTAGACCCAACAACATTACAGATACCCATAACAAGGGCGCCTTTTTCCTTGGCGGTACGAAGCGCCGCAAGGGTATCAGCGGTTTCTCCCGACTGAGAGATAACAATGACTACATCATCGACACCAACAATCGGATTGCGATACCTGAACTCTGAGGCATAGTCAACCTCAACTGGAATACGGGCAAACTCCTCAATCAGATATTCCCCGATCAGACCGGCATGCCAGCTCGTACCACAGGCACAGATCACAATGCGCTTAGCCTGCTTCAGACGATCAAGGTAATCTTCAATCCCGCCAAGACAGAGACGGCCTTCATCAAGGCGAACGCGCCCCCGCATGACATCGTGCATGACGGCAGGCTGTTCAAAAATCTCCTTGAGCATAAAGTGCTCAAAGCCGCCTTTCTCTATTTTTTCCAGTGAAAAATCAAGCTCCGTCACAATCTTTTCCTGTTCGACATTCTCAATCGTCTTGATGGAATAGCCCTCCCTTGTCACCACCGCGAGCTCACCGTCAGAAAGATAGACGACCTTATTGGTATGTTCGACAATAGGGGCTGCATCCGAAGCAATAAAGAACTCACCAATACCGATACCGATCACCAGTGGACTGCCCTTGCGTGCAACAACAATCTTGTCAGGCTCACGCGAGGAGATGACACACAGGCCATAAGCACCTTCAACATGACGGAGAGCACTGCGAGTGACCGTTTCCAGGTCAAGCGACGGTTCACTCTTCCATATCCTGTCAATCAGGTGCACCAAAACCTCTGAATCGGTTTCACTTAGAAAAACATAGCCCTGGGAAACAAGCTCCTGTTTCAATGCTGAAAAGTTTTCCACAATACCGTTATGAATGACCGCGATATCCCCGGCGGCATTCAAGTGGGGATGAGCATTGCGGTCACTGGGTTCACCATGTGTCGCCCATCTGGTATGACCGATACCCACAGTCGCACCAGGCATTTCTTGCCGGAGTGTATGAGTATCCGTTTCAAGACCACCAACACTGCCTTTCTGCTTCATCACCGAAAGAGTACCATTCAGCAAAGCAATTCCTGCCGAATCGTAACCCCTGTATTCAAGCCGTTTCAAGCCTTTCAGAAGCACTGGAGCCGCATCCTGCCATCCTATATATCCAACAATTCCACACATACTGAGTTACCTTATTAATCCTTATTAGTTACCATGGAGCACAGCACAACCCTTCCCCGGATTCCGCCGAAATCTCTCTGTAATTATAACACAAGTCTCATTTCATGATGAATTTTTAACGCCTCGTCAGCAACAGCCTTTTCATAATCATCAATACATGAAAATGATCCCGTGCCGCCTGCAGAAGGGTAAATAAGAGCCCGACTGACATTGATAACGGCACCCTTCCTTTTACCATCAACGCCAAGATTCACTGCATCCTGAAGCGATCCCCCCTGGGCTCCAACCCCTGGAATGAGCAAAAAAAGACCGGGAGCATCACGACGTATCTCTCCGAGCAAACCGCTTTTGGTAGCACCAACAACAACTCCGCCGTTTCCGTTCCTGCTCCATGAAGCGACTTTGCCAAGCACAGAATGGTAGAGCGGAGTGCCGTCAGCCATCTCACGCTCCTCAAAATCAACCGATCCCTCATTTGAGGTAAGGCAAAGCACAAAGATCAGTTTGTCCTCATAGGCGAAAAAAGGTTCAAGCGAGTCAAACCCCATGTAAGGGGCAACGGTAAGAGCATCAAAGCTCCAGTGATCAAAAAAAGCCTGCGCATACATTTTGCTGGTATTCCCTATATCCGCCCGTTTGGCGTCCGCAATCGTCATACATGCATCAGGTATCAGACGAAGGGTCTGTTCCATATCCTGCAATCCTTCAATACCTCGCGCTTCATAAAACGCAGTATTGAGCTTGTATGCTACAGCAACGTCTGATGTGGCCCTGATAATTGAACGATTAAACTCAAGCACGGGGTTTTGATATGCTGAAAACACCTGGGGGATTTTTCGGGGATCACTGTCAAGCCCTACACACAAAAGTGACTTCAGCGTTGCTATCCTGGTATTTGCCTTGTCCCGAACAAAACTCATAACTTCACATCCTCTACTGTTATAAAAAGCCAAAAGTGCACAAATAATGCCAAGAACAACTGCGCCAGGCCACCTTGAAACTTATAGCTGCAGAAATACATTTCAAGTCTGAGCAATATATAATATGTTTTCTTGCGAGATGCTTCATTAAATGAAAGAATCCCGTAAATTGGGTTTGTCAAGTTTCGCGAACGGTGAACACTCTCCTGAGTCGCATTATATTATAACCATGATTACTGATTGATGGCAAAAAAAACACTTAAACCTTCAAATCCCTATAAAAACGAACCGGAAAACAATATACCGCGCCCTAAATTCCCGATAATGTATTATGTGGTAGTGATTGTTTTATTCATAGGATTAAATCTTGCTTTATTCTGGTCAGGCTCAACACAGGAAATACCTTACAGCACCTTCCGCAAGCTTATTGCCGAAAACCAGGTTGTTTCGGTAAGAATATCGCCGGAAAAAATCTATGTCAAGCTCAAGCCTGGCGCGGAAACAGGGTTGGCTATCAAAGTACCGCAAAAAGAGGACCCGGGTATCTCGTTTCCTCAATCCAAATCAAAGCCGGACGAAATTACTGTCAATCCAGTGCGCGATGACAATCTGATTGAGTTGCTGGAAAACAAAGGAGTCAAATACCAGGGCTCGCCAAGTAATACATGGATCAGCGAACTGCTGCAATGGATCGTCCCTTTTGGCTTGCTGATCGGCATCTACTTCTTTGTCTTCCGACGTATGGGCGCACCGGGCTCCCAATTCATGAATATCGGCAAAAACAAAGCCGCACTCTACGAAAACCTTGATGAACACACCCGCATCACGTTCAAGGATGTAGCAGGTCTGGACGAAGCGAAGGCTGAGGTTATGGAAGTGGTCGACTTCCTCAAGGATCCGAAAAAGTATACAACACTCGGCGGCAAACTGCCGAAAGGAGTGCTGCTCGTCGGACCTCCGGGCACCGGAAAAACCCTGCTGGCAAAGGCTGTTGCCGGTGAGGCTGATGTGCCGTTTTTCAGCATCAGCGGTTCAGACTTTGTTGAAATGTTTGTCGGCGTCGGTGCAGCAAGGGTGCGCGACCTTTTCAAGCAGGCCAAGGAGAAAGCACCCTGCATTATTTTTATTGATGAAATTGACGCTGTCGGCAGAAGCAGGGGGAAAGGGGCTATGATGGGTGCCAATGACGAGCGGGAAAACACCCTCAATCAGTTGCTTGTCGAAATGGACGGCTTTGCAACCGACAAGGGCGTCATTCTTATTGCCGCCACAAACCGACCAGACGTCCTTGATTCCGCCCTCCTGAGACCAGGCCGTTTTGACCGCCAGATTATGGTTGACAAGCCTGACCTGAAAGGGCGTATTGATATTTTCAAGGTACATACCAAGGATCTTTCACTTTCAAAAGACGTCAACCTGAAAGCCCTTGCCTCGCAAACTCCAGGATTTGCTGGCGCTGAAATTGCAAATGCCGCCAACGAGGCTGCCTTGCTTGCCTCTCGTCGCAACAAGCAAAGCATTGAGATGAAAGATTTTGAAGATGCTATTGAGCGTTGCGTTGCTGGACTTGAAAAAAAGAACAAGGTGATCAATCCGCGTGAAAAGCAGATTGTCGCCTACCATGAAGCAGGCCACGCCATAGTAAGCTGGATGATGCCTGACAACGACCCTGTCCAGAAAATATCAATCGTCCCGCGGGGAATGAGCGCACTCGGCTACACCATGAACATTCCTCTCGAAGATCGCTATCTGATGACGAAAAGTGAGCTTCTTGGCCGCATCTGCGGACTGCTCGGCGGACGTATTGCAGAACTGATCATTTTCAGCGAAATCTCTACGGGAGCGCAGAATGATCTTGAAAAGGTGACCAGCATAGCCTATAACATGGTCACCGTCTATGGCATGAGCGAGAAGCTCGGCAACCTTTCATTCTACGAAAGCAATAATCCCTACTATGGAGGTCCCGGCATTGACAAAAAGTATGGAGAAGAAACAGCCCGACTTATCGACAGGGAAGTCATGAGCATCGTTGAAGAATCACGCATGAAGGTGATGAATCTGCTGACTCAGAATCGGCACAAACTTGAGCAGCTTGCCAGCGAACTGCTGTTAAAGGAGATGCTTCAGTATTCCCAGATTGAAGAAATTCTTGGGAAACGTCCCGAGGGGCTTTTTCCTGTGCACATTGAAGAGGAGCTCCTGATGGAAAACGGCGATGAGAATCAGGAAAAGTCAGGCGTCCAGAGCAATATGGAACAACTCACCGACAAAGAACAAGCCGAGCTTGAGGAGGCCGTTGCAAGACTCAAACAAGGACGGAAAATACAGGAAAACTGAAGAAACAGGTGTTAACACAAAAAGGCAGGTAGCCCATGCCTTTTTGTGTTATGATGTGGGTCCCGAGGGAGTCGAACCCCCGACCTACTGGGTGTAAACCAGTCGCTCTAACCAACTGAGCTAGGAACCCATTAATACGGCCATAATTATAACATAAATCCACAGAAAAGCAAAAAGAAAAACGCGCTGTGCGACGGTGAACAATGCTGGTTATTTGTATGCCTTCACGAAAAAGCATAAATTCAGGCCGATAATTTATCCGCAACTCGGTAATTTTTTTACTTACTCATTATGAGATCATTATCCATCCTTGGCAGCACAGGCTCAATCGGACTCAGTACTCTTGATGTTGTCAGACAGCACCCTGAAAAATTCAATATTGCCGGCCTGGCCGAAGGTCATGATGTGGCATTGCTTGCCGAACAGATCAAAGAGTTCAGGCCTGAAGCTGTTTCCGTCAGGGATGCTGATTCGGTACAAAAGCTGCAAGCTCTCCTTGGCTCTCACAAACCGGAAATCTTTTATGGTCTCGAAGGAGCAGCGAGCATTGCCTCCGCCGAAGGAGTGGATATGGTGGTATCGGCCATTGTCGGAGCCGCAGGTCTTCTGCCAACCGTGAGTGCAATCAAGGCTGGCAAGCATATCGCCCTGGCCAACAAGGAAACGCTTGTCGTTGCAGGACAACTGGTGTCTGATCTGGTAAAAAAACACAACGTGAAATTGCTTCCGGTTGACAGTGAGCACTCAGCCATCTTTCAGTCACTTGCGGGCCACCGTGCAGAAGATGTTGAGCGCATCATCCTGACTGCCTCGGGCGGGCCATTCCGCAACACCTCAGCCGAAGAGCTGAAAAATGTCAAGCTTGAACAGGCATTGAAACATCCGCAATGGACAATGGGCGCAAAAATCACCATTGACTCCGCAACCATGATGAATAAAGGCCTTGAGGTTATTGAAGCTCACTGGCTCTTTAACATGCCCGCTGAAAAAATCGGCGTCGTCGTTCATCCCCAAAGTATCATTCACTCTATGGTGGAATATATTGACGGCTGCGTCATCGCACAGCTTGGCTCCCCCGATATGCGCGCACCGATAGCCTATGCCTTGTCCTGGCCTGAACGCTGCGAAAGCGGGATCCACAAGCTTGACCTGCCAAAGATAGGGACATTGACCTTTGAAGAGCCTGATATGGTGCGCTTTCCCGCACTGCAACTCGCCTTTGATGCACTGAAAGCCGGCCGGACTTATCCCGCCGTCCTCAACGCAGCAAACGAGATCGCCGTAGCAGCATTCCTTGACAGGAAAATAGGATTTACGGAAATAGCGGCAACCGTTGACAAAACCATGCAGGCTCACGAGCCTTACACGCCTGTCGAAATTGAAGAATATCTCCAGGCAGACCGCTGGGCCCGTGAAACGGCAAAAAAACTTATTGCATAACCTTGTAAACCACGCAAAACAAGAGAGTGCATAACGGAAACATCTCTTTTTTTATTGAAACAAAGGATTGTCATGGATTTTCTGAGTACCAC
>Ga0194037_1001142_pt1 | contig 19710 bp, 15 predicted proteins | sample JunL306m_MetaG_FD_148653 | JGI IMG/M metagenome (GOLD analysis project Ga0194037, IMG submission 148653) | Anoxic zone freshwater microbial communities from boreal shield lake in IISD Experimental Lakes Area, Ontario, Canada - Jun2016-L304-6m | ecosystem: Environmental > Aquatic > Freshwater >...
ACTTGCTTGCCTTCAACCACCAATAACATTCCGTTGAGGTAATAACGAATATCCTGTTGCGCCATAGCGAAATGCACCTGACTAATCAGTTGGCGAAAATCCTTTTGGGGCATATTCCAAGACGCCGTGATTTCGCCCACGCTTTGCATTACTGGAAACTCCGAAGCAGACAGCGTTTGTAAAGAAAAACGGCTTCTTCCGCTTTGCACTACCATGCGGCCATCTTTTAGACTAAGCGTAACCGGGCCCTCTGGTAATGAACGCAAAATATCTAGCAACTTTCTTGCGGCAACGGTCGTTATCACCTCTTCTAAACCAACACCAAAATTTGCTGAGGTGGTAATTTGAATTTCGATATCCGTTGAAACGAACGCGATTTGTTCGCCGGACTTTTTAAATAACAAGTTTGCCAAAATAGGCAATGTGTGGCGTCTCTCAACAATGCCACTAACGACCTGTAAAGGCTTTAATAAATTATCGCGAGATGTATTAACCAGTTGCATTGCTTTTAAGTCCTTGTATATATCTTCATAGTAGTAGTAATAAGGGCGGCTAAAACGGGGGATAACTCAAATACGTATTTTAAAACAACAATTTACCTTGAAAAAAACCTGTGGGTAACCTCTGTATAACCCGTGGATAGAATCTGTATAACTCGTTGCTGCTAATCGCCCCTCATCATCAATAATAGTTTTGCACAACTTATTCACGCATTATCCAAAGGCTTATCCACAAGCAAAAACTGCAAATTAACCCTTTAGGGTTTGTTCAATAACATGGATTTCATGGTTTAAATGACTATCGTGTGCGCGCTCCTCAGCAATTTTTCTAACCGCATGTAAAACAGTCGTATGATCACGACCACCAAAAAGGTCACCAATTTCTGGCAGACTTTTTTGGGTTAACTCTTTCGCCATAAACATTGCAATTTGGCGTGGTCTGGCAATGTTTGCAGGGCGCTTTTTCGAATACATATCAGCGACCTTCATATTATAGAAGTCCGCAACAGCTTTTTGAATGCTGTCTACAGAAATTTGGCGATTTTGGATTGATAACAAATCTTTTAGGGCTGCGCGCGCCACATCAATCGTGACATCGCGACCATGAAAGCGCACAAAAGCCAAAATTTTTCTTAAGGCCCCCTCAAGCTCGCGCACATTGGACCGCAGGTGTTTGGCAACAAAAAACGCCACATCTTCCGACATGGGAATGCCCTCTTGCGCCGCTTTTTTCATCAAAATAGCTACACGCATCTCTAGCTCGGGCGGCTCAATGGCCACCGTCAGTCCGGAATCAAAGCGCGAAATAAGGCGCTCATCAATTCCCGCCATCTCTTTTGGATAGGTGTCGCTGGTAATAATGACCTGTGAGCGGTTGCTTAGTAGCGCCTCAAAGGCATAGAAAAACTCTTCCTGCGTGCGTGATTTGCCACTAAAAAATTGAATATCATCAATTAACAGCAGGTCGAGCGAGTGGTAGTAACGCTTAAATCGGTCAAACGCTTTTTGTTGGTAGGCCCGCACTACATCAGAAACATATTGTTCGGCGTGAATATAGCGAATGCGCGCATTCGGCTTCTCTTTTAAGAGGTGATTGCCGATGGCATGAATAAGGTGGGTTTTACCAAGACCCACCCCGCCATACAAAAACATTGGGTTATATGAGGTTCCGGGGTTGTGTGCCACCTGGATAGAGGCGGCGCGGGCCAATTGATTGGCCTTTCCAGTAACAAAAGTATCAAAAGTTAATGCCGGATTAAGCTTGGAGTGGTCTTCAATATCAAATGCCTGCTCATCACTAAAGCCAACTAACTCTTCATCATCAAGCCCAACACTAGGATCGCGATCGTTGGCTGTAACGCCCACAGCAACAGGCGTGGTATCAGCAGTACTTGGGCTGCGACCCATTGCGTCAGGGTCAATTTCAAGCACAAAATTAAGGGTGATGGGGGTGGCAAAATAGGCCGCCGCCAGCGCCTGGAAACGGTCGGCAAAGGTTTTCTTTATCCAATCGAGCTTAAAGCGATTAGGGGCTGTAATAGTAAGTAATTGCTCACTTTCTACAAAAGAGCCTAGTTTTAAGGGCTGGATCCAGGTTTTAAATTGCTGTGGCGATAGTTCACGCGCCAGCAAGCTTAGTGTTTCGTCCCAAAAAATAATGGGGCTGGATGCTTGAAGTGAGGGTGGAATTTGGGGATTAGACATATTTTGAGATATTGATTGTAGCTAGCTCTGAAAGTTATCCACAAGCTCTAAAAGCGTGGAAAACCTGTGGATAACTTGTTAACAAGTAAAAAAAGCATAATAAAATCAGCCTGCTGCCACAAAAACCGCCATAAAGAAAAACAAAATACCGTATTACTTGCAGAAGAAATTCAAACTATGGTTGACCTTTTGGGCCGTAGCAAGGAAAATGGTCGGCTTTCCCAGGATTGATCATGAAAAGAACCTACCAACCATCAGTAACCCGCCGTAAGCGCACGCACGGCTTTCGCATTCGCATGAAAACGCGCGGCGGCCGCTTAGTGCTAAATGCTCGTCGCGCTAAGGGTCGTAAACGCCTCGCTGTTTAAGCTTGCGTTGAAAAGCGCCAGAATTGCAGAGCTTCTAAAAACGCCCCCCAAAAGCAATAAATCCTGGGGCGCGTATTTTGCCGACCCACAAAATGCAAAACACCCCGATTTAGGGATTGCGGTCGCAAAAAAATTGGTTAGAAGAGCGGTTGACCGCAACGCTTTAAAGCGAATGATCCGTAATCTCGTGCGCGAAGCCCAAGCAACTAATCTGCATCGCGATGCGGTAATTAAACTCCGTCACGCCGTTGGGAAAACTACGCGTGGACGACTGCGGAAGCCGGAGCTTAGTGCCCTGCGCCACACAATGGCGGAACTCATTTAATGCGCATTTTTAATTTCATTGGCATTTGGTGTATCCGCTGCTACCAAATTGCATTGGCGCCCTATGTAGGAAGCCAATGTAAGTTTGAGCCCAGCTGTTCCAATTACGCCTGCGAGTGCTTGCGCAACCACAATTTTTTTACGGGTGTGCGCTTAAGTAGCTGGCGCATTTTGCGTTGCAACCCATGGACATCCGGCGGTTATGATCCAGCGACGAAACCTAAACAACCCCTCAATACCTAGGCAATTTATTTTTTATGGATATTAAAAAAACAATACTTTGGGCCATTTTTGCAATTTCTGCGTTGATGCTTTACAACAATTGGTTAGTGCATGAGGGGCGACCAAGTTTGCTTGGGGCGCCAACACCAGCTGGTGGTAACGCTACGACAAAATCCATTGATGCTAATAACAAAAGTGATTTACCGCCAAAAGTAGGCACAGCTGTTGCGCCCCCTAACAATGGGCCAGCAACTCCAGCGAAGGACACCAACCCATCTGGCCTTAGTGTGCTGGAGCAAATGAACGGTGAAAAATTTGTACTTGAAAATGATGTCTTGCGTTTAGAGGTCAGCGCTAGCGGCGCCAACGTAGTGAATGCAAAACTATTGCAGGAATTTAATGCTGACAATACCCCGGTAGAACTTTTGCAGCTGAACCCAACCCATCAATATATTGCCCGCTCAGGACTTATCGCCGAGGGCAACCTCGACCTACCCAATCACAACTCAGTATTTAAACTGCAATCATCTGGCAAAGACGGTGCCGGTAGGCCCTTCTTGGTGCTGGGCGCGGAACGCAACGGGGTGAAGCTAGAGAAACTCTTTTTGTTAAGCGCGGGCTCTTATGTGGTTGAGGTTGGACATAGCGTGACCCAAGCGAATGCCAGTGCGGGCCCGATTATTTTATATACCGAATTAGTGCGCGATGGTAGCGAAAAACAGGAGAGCCAGTTCTATAGTACGTTTACGGGGCCTGCGGTTTATACCCAAAAAGATAAATTCCAAAAATTAAGCTTTGCCGATATTGATAAAGGCAAACAAGAAATACCGAAAGATGTTCCAGCCGCATCTCCGGCATGGATTGCCATGGTGCAACATTACTTTGCGAGCGCGTGGATACCCGCTGACAAAACAGTGCGCGATATTTATGCTGGAAAAATAGACAAGAATCTGTTCAGGGTTGGTATGCAAATCCCACTAGGCACAATTGCAGCCGGTGCAACAGTGACTGAAAAAACACGTTTATTTGTGGGGCCGCAAGAAGAAAGCATGCTCGAGGGCATAGCGCCAGGGCTAGAGCTCTTAAAAGATTACGGTTACCTCACTATTTTGGCTAAGCCGATTTTTTGGCTTCTAGAAAAAATTCATGGTGTAGTTAGCAACTGGGGTTGGTCCATCGTTTTGCTTACGGTATTAATTAAGCTCGTTTTCTTCCCGCTCTCAGCGGCTAGTTATAAGTCGATGGCCAGAATGAAAGAAGTACAACCGCGTTTAACTACTATGCGCGAGCAATATAAAGGCGACCCACAAAAATTAAATGCCGCGATGATGGAAATGTACAAGAAGGAAAAAATAAATCCCCTTGGCGGTTGCTTACCAGTGGTAGTGCAAATTCCCGTGTTTATTGCTTTGTATTGGGTGTTGCTGTCTTCGGTTGAAATGCGCAATGCCCCATGGATCGGTTGGATTCACGACTTGTCCATGCCCGACCCTTATTTCATTTTGCCGATCATTATGGCCATATCGATGTTTGTTCAAACCAAACTAAACCCGAAGCCACCAGATCCAATTCAGGCCAAAGTAATGATGTACATGCCACTCATTTTTTCGGTGATGTTCTTTTTCTTCCCGTCAGGACTCGTGCTTTACTGGGTAGTCAATAACCTATTATCGATTGCCCAACAGTGGCAAATTAATAAAATGTTTGGAAAAAAACCAGCGGCCTAGGTCCGCAGCTAATGCTCGCCAGAAAAACCCCGATTATTGCGATTGCTACGGCGACTGGCGGCGCAGGGGTTGGTATTGTGCGCATTAGTGGCGCCCCAATTCCGCCAGAGCTTGTCTTCGCGCTTGTGGGTAAAGCGCTGACAGCACGCCAAGCATCTTTAGTTCACATCAAAAATGCCGCCGACCAAACCTTAGACCAAGCCTTAGCGCTGTTCTTTCCGGCGCCAGCGTCGTTTACCGGCGAGGATGTTTTGGAGCTGCAATGTCACGGTGGCCCACAACTACTGCAGTTACTAATCAAACGCTGTTTAGAGCTTGGGAAAAATTACGGCCTAACGATTGCTGAGCCAGGTGAGTTTACGCAGCGCGCCTACCTCAATGGCAAAATTGATTTAGCGCAAGCAGAGGCCGTAGCAGATTTAATTGGCGCGCAAAGCGAGGCTGCCGTTCTGGCGGCAACACGCTCATTACAGGGCACCTTTTCCCTAACCATCAATGCCCTGGTTGAGGAAATTACGGCCTTACGAATCTTGGTCGAGTCCACCCTCGACTTCCCAGAAGAAGAAATTGATTTTTTAGAAAGCGCGCAGGCACATCAGCGCTTACAAAGTATTAGTTTGCGCCTGGCAGAGCTACAGCAAGCAGCAACGCAGGGCGTCATCTTGCGGGATGGCATGCAGTTGGTCTTGGTGGGCGCACCCAATGTTGGAAAAAGTGCCTTACTTAATCGGCTTGCGGGCGATGAGCTAGCAATTGTTACGCCGGTAGCTGGCACAACGCGCGATCGCATTAAGGCAACAATTAGCTTGGCAGGCTTGCCGGTGCACTTAATTGATACGGCTGGCTTGCGCGCTACGCAAGACATCGTCGAGCAGGCCGGCATTGAACGCACCTGGGAGGCAATTCAACAGGCCGATGCAATTCTTTACGTGCGCGATGGCAGCGAACAAAGTGGTGCGGCAGTGCAGGCCGATACGGAGTTGCAAAACCGCATTGCTGCCGCTGCACCAGCGGGCTGTCCAATATTGGTGGTGATCAATAAAGCAGATCTGCGCCCAGATGCAGAGAATCAAGCCAGTAATTTAGCGGGCGCTTTGCGCATTTCTGCTAAAACAGGATACGGTATTGAGGCCCTCAGTACGCGCATCTTAGAGTCTGTGGGTTGGTCTGGTAGCAATGAGGGATTGCTTATTGCACGGCAACGGCATGTCGACTGTATTCGTCTCGCGGCAAGTCATTTACAACAGGCCAAGCACCATGGGTCGAATGGTAACCAAACCCTTGAGCTATTTGCCGAAGAATTGCGACTTGCACAAGAACAACTCGAAGCAATTTCTGGCAGAACCCTCCCAGATGATTTATTGGGCAAAATATTTAGCCAATTTTGTATTGGCAAGTAGGGCCCTAAGGCTGATTTCGGTTAGGGGAAAAAGAGTTTTAAATAGATCGAAAATGTTAAAATCGACTACTTTATAAAAAATGCAGCGAGGGTTTCCAATGAATCAACCAGCAATCCAAGGCGTGTTGAATATAAACACCCCTGCTTATGTAAAAAATCAACAATTAATTCAATGGGTTGCAGAGCTTGCTGCCCTTACCCAGCCAGACCAGGTGCATTGGTGCGATGGTTCCCAGACAGAATACGACCAGTTGTGCGAGTTGCTGGTACAAGCAGGCTCATTTAAGCGGCTTAATCCAGCCAAGCGCAAAAATTCTTACCTTGCTTTATCCGACCCACAAGATGTCGCACGCGTCGAAGATCGTACTTTTATATGCTCAGAAAAAAAGGTCGATGCTGGACCAACGAATAATTGGGTTAACCCGACTGAAATGCGCGCCACCTTAACCCCATTATTTGCCGGCTGCATGCGCGGCAGAACAATGTATGTCGTGCCTTTTTCAATGGGGCCAATCGGCTCGCCGATTGCGCATATTGGAGTCGAGCTTTCCGACAGCCCGTACGTTGCAATTAATATGCGCATCATGACGCGCATGGGCAAAGCAGTGATAGAGCAGTTGGGCGCAGCCGGTCATTTTGTGCCCTGCATTCATACGGTTGGTAAGCCTCTGGCCAAGGGCGAAAAAGATGTTGCCTGGCCCAATAATCCGACTAAATATATTGTGCATTACCCAGAGACCCGTGAGATTTGGTCGTATGGATCTGGATATGGTGGCAATGCCTTACTAGGTAAAAAATGTTTTGCGTTGCGCATCGCCTCAACCATGGGTCGCGATCAAGGCTGGCTTGCGGAACACATGTTGATTTTGGGAGTAACAAATCCCGCAGGTAAAAAATATCATATCGCCGCCGCTTTTCCATCGGCCTGTGGCAAAACCAACTTTTCAATGATGATCCCACCCGCAGGTTTTGAGGGCTGGAAAGTGACCACCATTGGCGATGATATTGCGTGGATTAAGCCACGAAAAGATCCGCTAACTGGCAAAACACGTTTGTATGCAATTAATCCAGAGTCAGGCTACTTCGGCGTTGCTCCTGGCACAAACCGAGTAACCAATCCCAATTGCATCGATTCTTTAAATCGTGATGTGATATTTACGAATGTAGCGTTAACCGATGACGGCGATGTTTGGTGGGAAGGGTTAACAGACGTGCCACCCGCTCATTTAATTGACTGGCAAGGCAAAGACTGGACTCCTGCAGATGGCGCGGCGGGTCGCAAAGCAGCGCATCCCAACTCCCGTTTTACGATGGCCGCTACGAATAATCCGGCGGTAGACCCGAATTGGAATGATCCCGAAGGCGTGCCGATTGATGCATTTTTATTCGGCGGTCGCCGCTCTACCACTGTGCCTTTAGTCAGCGAAGCCCGCGATTGGGTCGAGGGAGTTTATATGGCTGCGACCATGGGCTCTGAAACCACAGCGGCAATTACTGGCGAGGTGGGTGTAGTGAGACGCGACCCGTTTGCAATGATTGCGTTCGCGGGATACAACATGAGCGACTACTTCCAGCATTGGCTAAATGTTGGCAAAAAATTAAGCAGCGATGGTGCGGTGTTGCCAAAAATTTATTGTGTTAATTGGTTTCGCAAAAATGCCCAAGGTAAATTTGTTTGGCCTGGCTTTGGTGAAAATATGCGTGTGCTTGCTTGGATTTTGGAACGCGTTGAAGGCACTGCGAAAGGCCAAGAAACCGTTTTTGGTATTTGTCCAGAACATGCTGACTTACATTGGGCAGGACTCGATTTTTCAAACGAGCAATTTCACACTGTTATATCGGTAGATAAGGCGGCTTGGAATGCTGAATTATTGCTACATGCGGAGTTATTCGAGCAACTAAAAGAGCGCTTACCCAAAGAGCTATTAGAAACCCGCGGCAAAATTGAAGCGCGCCTTAGCAGTTAAGTGTCGCATCACCAAGACGATATTTTATTGGTAGGTGCCGGCATTGCGGGCGCAGCTATTGCGCACGCATTTTTACAGCAGGGTCAACGTGTGCGGGTCTTAGATGCGGGCCCAAAGCCCGCCTCTGGAACATCCGCTCATGCATTCGCCTTAGCCCACCCCGGCTTAATTCGTGCGCGCCCCCTTTTACAACGCTTAACCTATATTGCGTTTGCATTGGCCCAACAAACCTGGCAACCCTTTTGGCGTGAAGAGGGTATTTTTCAAGCACTCAAGAGCGGCACTGACTTTGATGAAGAGCTACTGAATGCGCAATTACTAACCGCTGGCTTTGACCAAGCTTCGGCCCAACCACTGCGTGCCAGCGAAGCGCGGCGATTAACGGGAGTAGCGCGTGATGGTATCTGGTTTCCCAAGGGGGCGACGATTAATCTAGAAAAAACTTGTGCCACTATTTTTAGTGAGCAAGAAAAACTGACATATGCACCCAATACGTTAGTCGCAAGTCTTTCATATGATGGTTTGCATTGGCATGCCCTTGATCAAGATGGCAGTTCACTTGCTAAAGCAAAATCAATTGTGCTCGCATGCGCGCATGGTGCCAAAGCATTAGTGGCGGACTTACAAATTGCCCTACCTTTAAAGCCGGTACGAGGTCAGCTTAATCAATTTCAAATTTCAGCAACTAGCGCTTGGCGACAGTATTTGCCAACAGCGGCAATTTCAGGAGGGGGCTATTGTTTACCAGCCCGCCATGATGTAGCCACCAACACCTATACATTGGTTGTAGGTTCTAGTTATGACGAAAATGAAACTAGCCTTGCGTCTTGGCCCAGTAGTGATATGCACAACAAGCAGCAAGCAGCAGCGCTACTTCATTACGCAGAAGGCGATTTAAGTGAACTCAATCTCGCTGGTACTTATGTAGGCGTGCGCTGTGCTGCTAACGATCGTCTACCGATTATTGGCGAGGTGCCCGCCTTGCCGGGCCTTTACATTGCAACGGCTCTGGGATCGCGTGGGGTATTGTGGTCAGCTTTAGCGGCGGCCATTATTACGGCACAAGTGCAGGCGCGCCTTGAACAGCAGGCACTAGCCGGCGAAAGTACTCAAGCGCCTTCAGCAGCCTTAGCCCGACTGGCGCGCTTAGGCTTATCGGCCGATTTGCTTGCGGCCGTATCGCCAGCCCGTTTTTTGGCGGGTGCTTTGCCCGCAGCCTTGGCTTCAAATTCAAACCCAATTTTTCCGCTCGGATCTAGCGCCAAATAAGCCTTAAAGCCGCGACCCGTACGATTCGATTTGAAGCTAGTGAGCAAGTCAGTTTTGCCCGTTGTTAATAATTTTTTCAACTGCTCAGTGGAAATTTCTTGTTGTAACACTACCTTACCAGTTTTAAAGTCACACGTTTTATTCGGGCCAGTATTGTGCTCGCAGATATAGCGCATGCCGTCTTCATAAATAGCGCCCGAGCATTTTGGACAAACGCCCAAAGCCTCGCGCCCCGTAAAATCAACTGCTTCAGTTTCATCATCGGCGCTATTGCCAAAATCAAATTCCAGCTTATAGCCTGCGTTCGGATAATCTTTGTCATCCTCGGGAATTTCGCTTAATTTAATAATGGCCGCAAAAGGACGACCCATTTTGCTGCGAAACCCCTGTAATGGACCGATGGTTTTTTCTTGTAATAGACTTTCTACTTCGGGATATTCGAAAGCGCGCCCCCCCGGTGTTTTGCTAATCGTAAAGCCACACTGTTCGCAGGCAAAACGCCGATAGTTTTCTTTAACTGCCTTACCGCAATGAGGACAAGGTGTTTTGAGTGTGGCGTAATCCCCCGGAATCGTATCACTGTCATATTCTTTGGCGCGCTTCACAATGCGTTGCGTCATCTGCGCAATTTCTTGCATGAAAGTTTCGCGCTTCATTTTGCCCTGTTCAATCAGGGCCAGTTTATTTTCCCAGTTGCCGGTAAGGTCGGGGCGTGTGAGTTCCTCAACATCAAGGCCCCGCAGCAAGGTCATCAACTGAAAGGCTTTGGCAGTTGGAATTAATTCCCGAGCTTCACGCACCATGTATTTTTCAAACAGTAAGCCTTCAATGATGGCCGCACGTGTAGCCGGCGTTCCTAAACCCTTTTCGGCCATTGCTTCACGCATATCATCGTCATCAACCCATTTGCCAGCACTTTCCATGGCCGAGAGCAAAGTGGCTTCGGTATAGCGGGCAGGTGGTTTGGTTTTAAGCGGCACAATTACTACCGCTTCATTTTGTACGGTTTCATTTGCTTGAACAGGCACCAATTCATCATCAGCTTGAATCGTTTTGCCATAAACAGTCAGCCAGCCAGGACTCACTAAGACGCGGCCCTCAGTTTTAAAATGATGCCCCGATGATTCAGTAATGCGCGTGGTAACGCGATATTCAGCCGCAGGGAAAAACACCGCCAGGAAGCGGCGCACCACTAAGTCATACAGCTTGTACTCAGGCTCGCTTAAATTTTTCGGCGCCTCAAGGGTGGGAATAATGGCAAAGTGATCAGATATCTTTGAATTATCAAAAATACGCTTGTTGGGCCTAATCCAACCATAGCCCGCTTTTGCTTTGGGGTCGGCCGGATCGCCGTGTAAGATTTGTTTTGCAAAGGGCTTATATTCCTGAGAATGGTCGGCCAAATTTTCAATGGTTTGTTTAACCGTATCAAGATAGTCTTCGGGCAATGCTCTGGCGTCAGTACGGGGATAAGTTAATACTTTATGACGTTCATACAGCGCTTGAGCTAGGCCCAAAGTATTTTTTGCCGAAAAACCAAAACGCGCATTGGCCTCACGTTGCAAGCTGGTTAAATCAAAAAGCTGAGGGGCAAGTTGAGTAGCGGGTTTAGCCTCTTCTTTGACCATGCCTTTTTTGCCACGACAGGCAGCCACAATGCTTTGGGCGGCGGCTTCACTCCATAGACGATTTTCACGCAGGTCTGTCTCGGCAGGATCCTTTTTAAATTTCGGATCAAACCAGCGGCCTTCATAAATACCGGCAGCAGCGATAAATTCGGCTTTTACTTCCCAATAGTCTTTAGAAATAAATTGTCGTATTTGTTCTTCCCGCTCAACTACTACCGAAAGGGTTGGTGTTTGCACCCGACCTACCGTAGTCAGAAAAAAACCACCACTTTTGCTATTAAAAGCAGTCATGGCACGCGTGCCATTAATGCCGACAAGCCAGTCGGCCTCTGAGCGGCAACGTGCGGCATCAGCTAAGGGCTGCATATCAACGTCAGCGCGTAAATTTTCAAACCCAGAGCGAATTGCATTGGGGGTCATCGATTGCAGCCAGAGTCGTTTGATCGATTGCGAGGCTTTAGCATGTTGCGCAATTAGGCGAAAAATGAGTTCGCCCTCACGCCCCGCGTCGCAGGCATTAATCAGTCCGGTGATATCTTTGCGCTTAATCAGCTTTTGTAATACCTTGAGGCGTGACTCCGTTTTAACGATCGGCCGCAAGGCAAAGTGTGGCGGAATAACGGGCAGATTAGCAAATGACCATTTGCCCCGCTTAACTTCATATTCTTCGGGTGCGGCAATTTCCAGCAAGTGCCCAACCGCTGAAGAAATTACAAAATCGGCGTTTTCAAAATAATCATCGTATTTTTGAAAGCCACCCAAAGCCTTGGCAATATCGTTAGCTACCGACGGCTTCTCAGCAATGATCAAGGTTTTTGTTTGACCGTCTACAGAAGCGGCGGGTTTAGATTTTGTAGGTGCTTTTGCCACGCGGGAGCCTAAATTTGAACTAGAAGGGAAATTAGAATTATTAAAAAGAAGGGTAATTTAACCCGATTTTGTTAGTCATCGGTGTATTCGCCCCTTTTTTATTATTAACCGATCTTTTGAGTTAAGTCCAAATTCATTGTTTTTGCAACAAGCGGAGGCGTTCGCCAGGAAGTCGTTCAATTACCCCCTTAGCCTCTAGTAATAAGGCTTGAACCAGGGCTTCTTGGGTAGAAATACCGCTTAAAAGGCAGATTTCGTCGATCGAGCTGGGGTGATAATTAACCCACCGAAGCAGGGGGAATTCTGAAAAAATGGCTGATTTTGCCGATAAATCGGCCGCTATTTCGGTTTCGCGGGGTATTTGTAGCCTGTTTTGAAGCCTGTTATGGGGTAAGTCGTTCACAATATCGTCAATACAGGTGACTAGCTTAGCCCCCGCTTGAATGAGCCGGTGGCAGCCCTTTGCCAGCGTTGAATGGATTGACCCTGGCAGCGCAAAGACCTCGCGACCCAATTCAGCCGCCAGATGAGCGGTTATGAGGGATCCGGATTTCGCTGCAGCCTCAACCACCACAACCCCCAAGCAGAGTGCGGCAATCAGGCGATTACGACGGGGAAAATGAAATGCCTTGGGGGCAGTTCCTGGGGGAAATTCAGATAAAAGCAGGCCTTTTAGGGCAATTTCTTCGGCAAGTTGAGCATGTTGTGGGGGGTAAACTACATCTAACCCGGTAGCGCCAACCGCCAAAGTGAAACCATTGGCTGCCAAGGCACTACGGTGGGCTGCCCCATCTACCCCTAGCGCTAGGCCTGAAACAACCCCAAAACCCCTTTGTACTAAGCCCTGGGCTAGAAAAGTGGCATCTAAGACTCCCTGTCTAGAGGCGGCGCGGGCGCCCACAATGGCCACTAAAGGCTGACGATTAATTAAGTCTGCCTCACCAGAGATATAAATTCTGGCCGGTGGGTCGTATAGATCGAGCAGCTGTTGAGGGTAATTGGGGTCGTCACGGCTTAGGGCCAATATCGTTGGGGTTTGCATCAATTGATTGTCGGTATAGGGAAATTTTTGTCTATCAGGACAGCTTTATTACTCTGTTGGATAATTCCTACATGCCGATACTAGAAGTTCTCCAATATCCCGATAAGCGCTTGCATAAAATTGCTAAGCCTGTGACGGAGGTCGATGCGCGTATTCAAAATATTGTGCGTGACATGGCGGCAACAATGTATGCGGCACCCGGCGTTGGCCTAGCTGCAACGCAGGTCGATATTCACGAACGCATTATTGTGATTGACGTTACCGAAGAGCAAAATCAACTCATTGCTTTGATTAATCCCGAATTGGTTTGGGCCAGCGCAGAAAAAAAATCCTGGCGCGAGGGCTGCTTGTCTGTTCCGGAATACTTTGATGAGGTGGAGCGCGCAGAAAGCGTCAAAGTTAAGGCCTTAGATCTTAGCGGGAATATCTTTGAGCTTGAGGCCGAAGGATTATTAGCAGTCTGCCTACAGCACGAAATGGATCACTTAATGGGCAAGGTTTTTGTTGAATATCTATCGCCTTTAAAGCGCGCACGAATTGCTTTGAAAATGAAAAAACGCGCTATCGATTTACTAACGCGCTAGTGCATAAGCACATCGGCCTACTGCAGCGGGTGAGTCAATCATGAAGGTCATTTTTGCCGGCACGCCAGCATTTGCCGCACAGTCTTTGCAGGCCATTTTGGCTGCCGGTCATCAAGTGGGTTAGTACTTACTCAGCCTGATAGGCCTGCAGGCAGGGGCATGTTAATGCAAGCCAGCCCTGTAAAAGCACTTGCTATAGAACACCATATCCCCGTACTACAACCACCCAGTTTAAAAATAAAGCCAGGTGAATTAGAGAATAATTCTTTGGCCCAAGCGGCATACGACGCTATAGCAGAGGCTCAATTTGATCTGATGGTGGTCGTGGCATATGGGATGCTAATTCCCCAGGCCATTTTGGATTTGACTGAAGCCAATGGTCGCTGGGGTTGCTTTAATGTGCACGCTTCACTGTTGCCGCGTTGGCGAGGGGCTGCGCCAATTCAGCGGGCAATACAAGCAGGGGATACAGACACGGGCGTAACAATTATGCGCATGGATGCAGGGCTTGATACTGGGGATCAAGTCGCGCTGCAAAAGACACCCATCGCCGCCAATGAGACCAGTATTGGCTTGACTGATCGCTTAGGTATTATGGGGGCACAATTAATGACGCAATGCTTGGCAACCTTGCAAATGGGACAGTCGCTTGTCCGCATTCCACAGCCAAGCGAAGGCGTTAGCTACGCCCAAAAAATTCTCAAAAGTGAAGCGGTAGTTAATTGGCATCTTAGTGCGCCAGAAATTGATCGGCAAATTCGGGCATTCAACCCATTTCCCGGAGCAAGCGCCAACTTCAATGGAGAGACGGTAAAAATCTGGCACGCGCAAATCGTTAATAACGGTGAACAGATGGATGCGCTCTCTGCCGCTCTTTCGGCAGGCGCAATTTTTTGTGGAGCCCACGGCGAAGTTTTGGTGCGGTGTGGAGATGGCGTGATTGAGTTGCTCGAAGTACAAAGGCCAGGCAGAAAAAAAATCAGCGCACGGAGCTGGTTTTTGACTTTAGCGCAAAATCCCCAGCAGCAGTTTCAAAACGAATCCTCGTAATGGAGCAGACGAGGAAAGCCACCCAACAAAGTATCGGCCTTGCAAAAGCCATGAGCTTGTCCGCTGCGGCAATAGATGGCGTAATGGCGGGCAAATCGTTAACGCAAATTATTGAGGCTTTGCCCACCCAAGAGCGCCCCATTGTGCAGAGCCTCACGTTCGAAACTTTGCGCCAGTGGCAGGGGGCACATAAATTCATTAAAGAATATGTGCCCAAAGCACCTATTCAGGAGTTAGATCATCTTTTGAGCATAGCCATTGTCTTATTAATGGGACGCCAAACAAATATAAAGCGCGGGTATCCTGCCCATACTGTGGTCGATGAAGCCGTTAAGGCTTGTGGTAACTCAGTTAATACGAAGTATGCCAAGGGACTAGTAAATGCGGTATTGCGAAAAGTGAGTACTACGGTGAGCCAACCCGGCTATGAGCCTGCGGGCCCGACGGCGAGCAATGAGAGGGGCGGGTATTTGCCGCCATGGTGGATAGCGCAATTAAAAGCCAGCTATCCAAGCCAATGGGAGCAATTATGTATTTATCAGGCACAACATCCGCCACTCAGTTTGCGTATCAACTTAAACAAAATTTCCCGCTCGGCCTATCTTGAGCTATTAGCGCAAGCTGACGTAGCTTACGAAGTAATCCCCCCCATCGGTGGCCATACTTTAGAGGGGGCGCTGCGCTTACAAGTGCCGCGACCTGTGGCAGAAATTCCTGGCTTTACTACTGGCCTAGTTTCTGTTCAGGATGCCGGGGCGCAATTGGCGGCACTCTTATTAAATCTTCAGCCGGGTGATCGGGTATTGGATGCTTGCGCAGCCCCCGGAGGGAAAACAGCGCATTTGCTTGAAATTGCCGAGATTGATTTGCTCAGCCTAGAAATCGACCCGCAACGCATCGGCAAAATTGCTAGCAATATTGCCCGCTTAGGGCTTGCACCCAAATCCCATTTGGTTAAACAGGCAGATGCGGCACTGCTTAGCTGGTGGGATGGGCAATTATTTGATAAAGTTTTATTAGACGCCCCCTGCTCGGCTTCAGGGATTGTGCGACGCCATCCCGATATCCCCTTTCTGCGGCGCGCAAACGACATTGCGCAACTACAGCTTAAACAAAGGGCCCTACTTGGCACAATGTGGCAAGTGCTCAAACCAGGCGGCTTATTGTTATATGTAACTTGCTCACTTTTTCCGGCCGAGGGCGAGGAGCAAGCCAGCTGGTTTGAGGCAAATTATGCTGATGCATTACGATTAGAGTCTGTCGGTCAGCTTCTGCCGGCGCAAACGCACGATGGCTTTTACTATGCTCTATTTAAAAAGAATGGTTCATGACTCGGCGACTTAACAATTTAATTCTGCATTTAGGGATAGCTTTTGCCTTGGTAATGAGCCCAATGGTTCATGCCGAAGGAATTAAAGTCAAGGCCGCAGAAATTGAGCGGGTTGATGCCGATTGGCTATTAAACGCCGTTTTTAATATTGAGCTGTCTCCTGGACTAGAGGATGCTTTACAAAAAGGCCTAGTGCTGACTTTTCAAACTGAATTTGAATTAACTCGCGGCCGTTGGTATTGGTTTGATGAAAGACCTTCGCAAGTGATGCGACAAACCCGGGTTTCTTATCAGCCCCTCACCAAGCAATATCGCATCTCCACAGAGGGCTTTAGTTTCTCGGTGGGAACGATGCGCGAGGCACTGCAGGCTGCGGGCACCATTGGCGGTTGGCGCATTATTGAGCGCGCTAATATTGATTTAGGCAAAACCTATATTGCCGCTTTACGCATGACATTAGATCTAAGTAAGTTACCCAAACCCTTTCAAGTAAACGCTTTAAACAATCGCGACTGGAATGTTTCTAGTGATTGGCTGCGTTTTCCATTCTCGCCCAGCTTTCAGAACGTCATAGCGCAATGATGAACCCCCATCTTCCAGCTAGTTGGAGTGTTGCGCTGGCCACGGAGGGCTGGAAAAGCCGTGCGCTGCGAATAGCCACAACCATCTCTGGCTTTTTGGCTTTGGTGTTATTAATTTTGCTTTCGGTTGCTTCATCCAATACCGCCTTTTTCGATAACAATTTTATTTGGCTCTATGCCGCCAATGTTGTTGTTGGCCTTTCTTTACTGACGATCATTTTGGTGCTGGGCGTAGTCATTGCGGTACGCTGGAAAGAACGCCGTTTTGGTACTCGGCTAGTTGCTAAATTAGCCATGATTTTTGCTTTAGTTGGGGTTGTGCCGGGGTTAATTTTGTATGGCGTTTCTTGGCAGTTTGTATCCCGCAGTATTGAAACCTGGTTCGATGTCAAAGTTGAAGCGGCACTTGGGGCCGCGCTTGAGTTAGGCCGCGCTAGCTTAGATACCTCCTTGCAAGAATTACAAGACGATGGCCGTAATATTGCCGAACAATTGGCGCGGCTGCCAAATAATTCAAGTCCTGCAGAGTTAACGCTTTTATTATCTCGACTACGCGACCAAACAAATACCCAAGAATTGGCTATATTTAATTCCCGGCAGCAGCTAATTGCGGTTGCCGTTTCAGGGAACAATATTCGGGAGACGCCGCCTCCTTCAGAAAGCCTCTTGGCGCAAGCCAATAAATTAAAGGGCACCGGCACTATTGATGAGCGAATTGAATTGGATGGGGCGCAAAGTTATTTTTTGCGTGCAGTGGTGCCAATTAGTCAGGAGCGCGCTGTTTCGGCAGGCAGTGGATTTGGGCTTAGTCCACAACGACCACGAGAAGTTTGGTACTTGCAATTAGTAAAGCAAGTTTCTCCTAGTATCACTAAAAATACCTTGGCAATTCAGTCCGCATATAGCGATTATCAGGAAAAGGCCTTAGGGCGAACCGGCCTACGCAAAATGTACATAGGCACCTTAACCTTAACGCTATTCTTTGCCCTCTTTGTGGCAGTAAGTTTGGCACTCCTATTGGGAGGAGAGTTGGCTAAACCCTTGTTGATGCTCTTGCGGGGCACGGAGGCGGTTGCTCAAGGTGATTTATCGCCGAAACCTGAGCTAGATACGGGGGACGAGCTGGGCATATTAACGCGGCAATTTAATATGATGACCAAGCAAATTGCCGATGCCCGTTCTGCGCAAGAGGAATCTAAATCATTTTTACAGTCAATTTTAGACAGCCTCACAGCCGGGGTATGCATCTTTGACCGGCAATATCATTTAGTTTCCAGCAATCCAGGGGCTGATCGCATTTTTGGCACTGACCTAGCACAAAGGCGCGGCCAAAAATTAAGCGCTTTTCCTTTGCTAGAAGAGTTTGAGGCCGCCATTCGAGAAGGCTTTGCAACGATGAATATGGCCATTTCTGGCGAACCAAATCAAACCGAACACAAAAAAACCAGCGCCCCCATTTGGCAGAAACAAATTCAGCTGCATGCAATCAATGAATATGAAAATGAAGTCGGTGTAACACTTTTTGTGCGGGGCACCGAGTTAAGTCATGATTTGCGGATGATCGTTTTTGATGACATTACCGATGTCGTCGCGGCACAGCGGTCAATTGCCTGGGGAGAGGTGGCGCGAAGGCTGGCACACGAAATAAAAAATCCTTTAACCCCAATTCAATTGTCTGCTGAACGCTTGCAACAAAAATTAACGGGCGCAGTAACACCCGAGTTAGAAGAGATGATGAAGCGCAATACCACGACGATTATTGGCCAAGTGCAGGCAATGAAGCAAATGGTCAACGAATTTCGCGATTTTGCAAAAACACCATTGCCTCAATTACGCCCTGTTTCGCTTAATGCCCTGATTAAAGAAATTCTGGGCTTATACGAAGGTAGTCCAATGGAGGTTCAGCTAGACCCAAATTGCCCAGATATTCTTGGCGATCCCACACAACTAAGGCAGGTAATACATAACTTATTGCAGAATGCGCAAGACGCTACTCTCGAAGGCAAAGATCAGGGTGCTTTAGTTACCGTAAAGACTAGCGTGGTTCCATACGGGGCTGGGGTTGGCCCTGCGCAGAATGCAGTTCGGCTCACAATAAGTGACTCAGGATGTGGATTTCCAGCTAAGATATTGGCAAGGGCGTTCGAGCCCTACGTTACAACCAAGAGTAAGGGAACCGGATTGGGCTTAGCAGTAGTAAAAAAAATCATGGATGACCATGGCGCCAAAATTGAAATTCAAAATCGCTTACAAGGCGAGCTGGTAATTGGCGCTAAAGTTGCGATTGTATTTATGAACCTTGCAAAAGAACCCGCATAAGATGGCAAATATTTTAGTTGTTGATGATGAGATGGGAATCCGTGAATTGCTTAATGAAATATTGAGCGATGAAGGCCATACTGTTTATTCAGCAGAAAGCGCCATTCAGGCACGAACTATTCGTGAGCAAATGCGCCCCGACTTGGTCTTGCTCGATATTTGGATGCCCGATACCGATGGGATTACTTTACTTAAAGAGTGGTCGAAGAGCGGGCAGCTGACTATGCCAGTAGTGATGATGTCTGGCCATGCCACGATCGATACCGCCGTTGAAGCAACCCGCATTGGCGCAATGAATTTTTTAGAAAAGCCGATTGCTTTACAAAAATTATTGAAGACAGTAAATAAGGCTTTAGAAAAATCGCTGAAAGCACCCGATCCGGAAGATGTCATTACTGTAAATGGCGCATATTCACCGGGCCAAGCTAAAACAGGTGCAGCGCATGAAGCTGCGGCAATTGCCAAGGGCGGTCAGTCTGAGGTTGAGTTAATTAGCGGTATTGCGAAAAGCTACTTTGATTTACCCTTGCGCGAGGCTAGAGACTTATTTGAAAAAGCCTACTTTGAAAATCAAATGCAAATTATGGGCGGCAGCATGACCAAAATTTCTGAATTTACTGGGCTTGAGCGTACCCATCTTTACCGCAAACTCAAGGCCCTAGGTATAGATACCTCAAGAAACAAGGGTAATTAGTTAATTGTTCTTGGTCTTGCCGGTAGCCTAGTTGGCAGTATTTCCCCAGCCCGCTTGAAAACATCACTACTTAGCTTATAGCGCCCTTAAAAATAGCCGCAATAGATACGTTTTATTCACTTAAAAACAATT
>Ga0194037_1001144_pt1 | contig 19697 bp, 21 predicted proteins | sample JunL306m_MetaG_FD_148653 | JGI IMG/M metagenome (GOLD analysis project Ga0194037, IMG submission 148653) | Anoxic zone freshwater microbial communities from boreal shield lake in IISD Experimental Lakes Area, Ontario, Canada - Jun2016-L304-6m | ecosystem: Environmental > Aquatic > Freshwater >...
GACCTGATTTCTCTATTAATTGTAATTAATTTATTGATTCAACACTATAAGATTGAACACTCTACCCTATTTTTTAAGACAATTCCGTAATTAATCACGATTATTCCCGATACTGCTACGAAAAAGACCCTCCCAAATTGGAAGGGTCTTTTTCGTAGTAAACTAGTTATTATTGATTTTCGGCTGAATTAGGATTTGGGTTGAAATTTCGTATTTTCCCATTAGTAAGTTTAGCAATACCAGAATTGTATTTTTTAGTGCCCATAATGAGCTTACTTTCTTTGATTGCATTTATGTTACCCTCATTTTTAGTTACAAATTTGAAGGTTAATGGCTTTGAGTTAGTCCCTTCTGGGATAATGAATGTCAATTCACTTAGCTGGTGTTCTTTTATGAACTTAAATACTTCCCTTTCACTATTTTCTAATGCCAATATATTGAATGCGTTTGCAGAAAGGTTGCAGTCGTAAAAAGTGTCACGTACAATAAAACTAGCTGGAATTAAAACATGTGGCCTCTCGGTGTAAGGGAATTTAATCAAGTCTTTTTCTACATTTTTTTTATCTTTTGATATTTTGATAATATCAAATTCTGGTAACTCTTTTTCTTCTCCATCTGCTGGATCGATTGCTATTTTGTAGTAGTACACAAAATATACATCTTCATCATTAACCACATAATCTAATATTCCCATATTAAAATAATTGATATCTCTATCAAGTGAATACATCAAAAGTTTGTCATTAATTATTGATTGATATCCATCTAAAATTTCTTTCTCTTCTTGTGTTGGGTTACTAATTTTTTTAAATGCCTCTTCTCTTTTAAGAAAGTTATTATACCCTAGTCTTTGATCATAGGCACGTTTAATATAAAAGTCATGCGCCTTTTCCATAATTAAAGTTGATGGACTTACTTTTCTCAACTCAGATAGGAATCTTAACCACATTAATTGAGCAAGACTTATTCTAGCGTGTTTCTTCTCCTCAAAAAACGGCAAAAGCTTTTTTATACGCCAGAACCTAATCGTTTCTGTTTCAAATTTATTGGGTGATGCCTCATCGGTTAAAAGCATTTCCTTATCTGTTAATCTAACCGCCTTCTTATCAGTTAAGTCTGAAAGCTTAAGCTGATTTATATGTATGACTGTAGAGAACCTGCTAACTAATCTATCTAAAACATTGATATTCATATACTTATAATATTTTTAAAAAAATTGTGTGTTTTATTCAAATATTTTTTCAAATAATGGCATTTGTAATCAAAATAAATAGTAATTTTGATTAGAACCCAAGGTTTAATGATTATATCATTTGTAATGTAAATCTACTAAACGTTGAGCAGTAATAAAAATAAAAATATCAAAATGAGAGAATGTCTTTACTGTGGCGAACCAATTTCAGATGATCGTCACAAAAATGCCTGGACTTGTTCAAAGGAACACGCTTTGTTATTAAAGAAAGAACGCGAAGCAAATAACTACATTAAAGTCCGAAATACAGCTGACCCAATTATTAAGTTGAGGGAGGACTTTTATGATATGGCTAAAGAATTTGGCTTTGATGTCCCAATTGATTTTAAATACCTATCGCCTTATAAAATTGATTGGTCTCTTAAAACTGGAACTTTTATAAAAGAAGGTTGCTTTGGTGTTGCACTTGGAGACATTGGCTATATATTTTTCAAAACTCTAATACTTAAAATTTATAAATTATGCTAGAAGAACTATTAAAAGATCCAGCTTTTGCAGAGCTATATAGAAATGCACCAACATATAGTGATGACGGGAATCACACTTACATGGGATCAGGTATTCCACCAGTGCCGCCACCGCCATCAACCCCAGTAATTAACAATCTGCCAAACATTACACCCCCTAAACCAAATAATAATAGTAATTCTAAAACTACAAATAGAGTAGTTCTTATAATTGCTTTATCAATAATTGGGGGATTTGTATTAATCAAAGCAATGAATTGGTGGGATGATTACCAAAACAAAAAAAACAATAAAGTATAACATCTTAAATTATTTACTTTGTCCGAATACTATAGCAATATTTCTAGAAGCTTAGATACCCTTACACTTGCACAGGTTGCAGAGAAAATCTATGTCAAAAACATTGAAACTGCCAAAAAATGGCTGATGGAGAAAGGTATTAAAATACACAGATTTTTAAATAACTCATTTGTTTATCAAATTGAAGTAGATAGTCAAATAGATATACCATTTGTACAACAACTAAGAAACAAATATCCAGATAAATGGAAAGAACGTTACCGTGATGTAGTTAAAGACCTACCAGTATATCATCTAACTATTACTTTACTTGAAGATGAGGTGTCCTATACTCCAATGGTTAAGCCATCAAGAATAAATAAAAAGGATCTAGACCGATATAAGAAATTATTAGGATGAACAAGCTAACACTCCCGAAAAATCCACATAAAGGGCTAAAAATATTCTGCAAAACATGCAGAGTAGATAATAATAAGTGTAGACATTATGACCGACAAGTTTATCGAGTAAGAATTCACATTCCTGGAACTAAGCATGGTGTAAAATCTGTATTTTTAGAAGCAGTAAATTATAATGATGCTGTAATTGAATGTGCACTAATTGAGAAAGAATTAATTCAAAATGGATTTGAAAAGAATAAACAAACATACTCGGAAGATTTAACTGATTATAACATAGGTGATGCAGTTGTAAAATACCGTGAGTATATGTCTGGCGAGTCAAAATTTGCACATCTAAAAAAGAACGTATCTCAAGGTCATATCGACGAATCTGTGAGGTTCTGTTGGAAATTTATTGAAAACTTATCGCTCACAAAGAATATCAAAAGGATAAGACCAACTGATATTAAAACCGAGGATGTATCAAACTTTTATATATGGTCAGAAAAAAATTATTCCCCAAAAACATTTAACAAGTGCTTTATAGCTGTACGTGCATTCTTTGAATTCTTGATAGAAATTGAAAATATTGAAATGAAAAACCCATTTAGAAAATTTATTACCAAAGCTGCAACACCATCTTCTATTGACACAATAACTGAGGATGAATTCAATAAAATCTTAGGTGCTGTTGATACATTCAACCCATTTATAACACTAGGAGGAAAGGGTGAGAGAAAAAATATGTTTAGGCCCTATCTAAAAGATGGATTCAAGTTATTCCTTTTAACAGGAGGTAGGCGTGAAGAAGTGGTGGACCTAAAATGGTCTGACATATTTAGCACACCACAAGGAGTTAAATTGTTTATCATTGACAACTTAAAAGTAAAGCGGATGAAAAAGGATAACAAGGAGTGTAAAAAATACATTGGTATCAATGTTGACCTTGAGGACTTTCTGATTGAATTAGGTATGAATGAAAAGATTGGAACGGATGAATATATTTTGTACCCTAATAGAACATCCACCACCAAGACCATCATGACCGATTTGAGCAGAGGTTTTTCACACTACAAAGAAGGTGCAGGTATTAAGAAGGATATTAGTTTAAGCAACCTACGTAAAACCTATTTGACATGGCATCATCAAGTATTAGGTGACGATACAGGACTGGTTAGCTCCCACTCTACCACCCAAGTTTTAGAAAAATATTACCTTGATCCTAAGGTGCTAACTGCAGTAGAAATATCTGCTTTAAACGTTCGTGTTTTTGGTAAAAAATAGGTTTTCCTCACACAGTTCCTCACACAAATCCTCACACAAAATAAAAAACCACCTACGAATAAACGTAAGTGGTTGATTTTCATGTAGCGAGACCGGGATTTGAACCCGGGACCTCAGGGTTATGAATCCTGTGCTCTAACCAACTGAGCTACCTCGCCGAATGGTTATTACCCCTTTTAAGGGGTGGCAAATTTAGTTAAAATTCTTGATAATTAAAGGTTCACTTTAACGCTAAATACTTGATTTGCTTCAAAATAGCCCTCAAATACATCTCCTTTATGGGTAGGTCCTACCCCTACTGGTGTGCCAGTATATATAAGGTCTCCAGGGTAAATGGTAAAGTATTCTGTAAGACTTTCTAAAATGGTAGCTAGTGGAAATATCATTAATGAAGAATCTCCGTCTTGTACTATGGTGCCGTTTTTATGCAATGAAAAGCGAATAGGATTTTCTACAATCTTTGATGTTAAAGGTGTCCACTTTCCTAATATAGCAGCATCATCAAATGCTTTTGCTTTTTCCCAAGGCAAGCCTTTTTCTTTTAATTTATTTTGTAAATCTCTTGCAGTAAAATCTATACCTACTGTAATAGCATCGCAGTAGTCTAATACATTGGGGGCTTTTAAATTTTTACCTTCTTTACTTACACGAAGTACTAATTCACCTTCATAATGTAAATCATTGGTGAAAGAAGGAATGGTAAAATTCTTACCTTCTGCTAAAACAGCAGTAGAGGGTTTCATAAATATCACTGGTGAAGTAGGTACTTCATTGCCTAGTTCATGCGCATGCGCAACATAATTTCTTCCAATACAAAATATACTCATACTATTATTTTTATTCGGTTATTTCTAATGCATTAGCCATAGTCATGGTTCTAGACATCCCAATACTTGCAAAGGCTTCTATTACTTCCACACATTTTTCTATTTTGCTATCTACTATCTTTTTTTCTGTTGTATTCCATTTGCCTAAAACAAAATCTATTTGTTGTCCTTTTCTAAAATCACTGCCAATGCCAAATCTTAATTTCGGATAAGCATCGGTACCTAATGTAAGTTGAATATCTTTTAAACCATTATGTCCGGCATCCGACCCGCTGGCGCGTAGTCTTATTTTTGAAATAGGTAAGGCTAAATCATCTACAATAGTTAAAGTGTTTTCTACTTCTACTTTTTCTTTGTCCATCCAATATTTAAAAGCCTTACCACTTAAGTTCATAAAAGTGGTAGGCTTAATACATATAAATGTTTTGCCTTTCCATTTTACTTCTGCGACATCGGCTAGTCGATCCGACTTAAAAAAACCTCCTTGCTTTATCACAAATGCGTCTAACACATCAAAGCCAATATTATGCCTTGTGTGCGCGTATTCGGGACCAATATTTCCAAGCCCTATGATTAAAAATTTTGACATTTTCTAATTACTGTTCAATTTCAAATTTAAGCAAAAACAAGCTAGCATGTATAACAAAAATCCCCTCCCGATAAGTCGAGAAGGGATTTTATATACTTACTTAAAAAATTGCTTATTTTTTTGGAGCAGCTTTTGCAGCAGGTGCAGCAGCGGCAGCAGCAGCAGGTGCAGCGGCGCCAGCAGGTGCAGCAGCAGACTCTTCTTGTTTCAACACACGTGTTAATACAACAGAGGCAACTGGTATACGTGGAGGATTCATAACTTCCATATTAGGAGCTATAACATCTTGTACACGAATATTACCATTTAATTCAAGATTCGTAATATCGCATTCGATAAACTCTCTTAAATCTTTTGGTAAAGCTTTCACTTTTAATGTCTTCATCTTTACAATTAACTTTCCTCCTGCTTTAACACCTACAGAAGTACCGATCATTTTTAAAGGTAAAGTAGCTACTACTTTTTTGTTGTCTACTAATTCTAGTAAGTCTACGTGTAATAATAAGTCGGTTACCTTATCAAATTGCAAATCTTTCAAAATGCATTTGTAAGATTTTCCTTCCACTGTAACGTGTGCTAACATAAATTCACTTGTGTACACTAAAGACTTAAAAGCCTTTGCAGGAGCATAAAAATTAACCTCCTGAGCACCCCCGTAAATTACACCCAGCACGTTTTCTTGAGAGCGAAGCTGGCGGGCGGCTTTTTTGCCATTTTCGGTCCTCAAGTGGCCTTCGATTGTAATTGTTTTCATTACTGATTTTTTTTATTTTGTATAAATAATTTGGACGGCGAAGGTATGAAATAATAAAGGAGAAACCAAAGTCTCTCCTTACTATTTCGTTTTATTTGATAACTAATTGATTATTAGCTTCTTGCCTTTAATTGAGAATGTACAAATAGGCTGGTAATGCTCTTGTTTTCATAGGCATTTCTAATGGCTATGGCAAACAAATCGGCAACGGTCAATACCTGTATTTTTTTAGAAGGATATTTTAAGGGAATGGTATCACATACTACTAATTCCTCTAAAACGCTGTTTTCGATGTTTTCATAGGCCTTCCCACTTAATACAGGATGCGTAATCATGGCACGCACTGTTTTGGCTCCTTTTTCCTTTAAAAGGGCTGCCGCTTTGACCAAGGTTCCTCCTGTATCGCAAATATCATCTACAATAACAATATCTTTTCCAGTTACATCCCCAATCACCACCATACTTGCTATCTCATTGGCACGCTTACGGTGCTTATCACAAATAACCATTTCGGCATTAAAATAATTGGCTACCTCACGCACTCTATTGGTACTTCCTACATCGGGCGCTGCAAAGGCTAGGTCTTGTAATTTTAATTGTTGAATATAAGGAATGAATATAGCTGAACTGTCTAAGTGATCCACGGGTACATCAAAGAACCCTTGAATTTGTGCAGCATGTAAATCCATTGTAATCACACGATGCGCTCCTGCTGCTTCTAGTAAAGTAGCAATTAATTTTGCCCCTATCGCAACTCTTGGTTTGTCTTTTCTATCCTGTCTTGCAAAACCATAATAAGGAATAACTGCAATAATTTTATAGGCACTGGCTCTTTTAGCAGCATCTATCATCATTAGCAATTCCATTAAATTATCGGTTGGTGCATAAGTGCTTTGTACTAAAAAAACATAATCGCCTCTGATACTTTCTAAAAAAATAGGTTGAAATTCTCCGTCACTAAACTTTTGAATATTGATTTTTCCAATGGGGGCACCAAAGCGTTGAGCAATTTTTTCTGCTAAGGCTTGTGAGCCAGTTCCGGCAAATATTTTGACTGAAGGATTCATGTAAATTGGGATGTGCGTCAAAGTTATAATTATCGCTTCCAAAACATAAAAAATAATTGCCCTACTTTTCAACATCTCGCGAACTTATACACATATTGGGTATGTTTTTAAGGTATTTATACGGCGGCTAGGGTTTTTGGGTTGAAGTAGATTTGCGCCATGGGAAACAATATCAAATTCTGGGCCTTGCAAGACCAACCGGTGCATAAGCTTTACTCAAAAGGGCCTAAACACCTTACCGATGTTGAACTTATCGCCATTTTATTACAGCATGGAACAGTGCATCAAAATGCAATTGAATTGGCTAGAACATTGCTTGGTACCTCACAAAATAATTTACAAAAATTTGCGAAATTAAATGTGGCCGATATTTTAGCGTTGAAAATTAAAGGCGTAGGCAAAGCAAAGGCAATTCGTATTATGGCAGCCATTGAACTTGGTTCCAGAAGAATTTCATGCCCAATTACTAATAAACATATTCATCAAAGTAGCGATGTGGTGCAGCATCTTAAATACTTATTGCAATTTGAAAACAGAGAGCTATTTATGATACTGTTGTTGAATCAGGCCAATAAAATTATTCATGAAGCCGTATTAAGTGAAGGTGGTATTACGGGCACTATTGCCGATCCCCGACTCATTTTTAAATTAGCGCTTAGCCATGAAGCCACTGGCTTTATTATATGCCACAATCATCCCAGTGGACAATTGAGGCCCAGTCAGATGGACAATATTTTAACAGAGAAGATTAAAAAAGCGGCGACGTATTTTGATATCAAATTAATCGATCATATTATAGTAAGCTTGGAAGGTTACTATAGTTATGCCGAAGAAAATAGTAATTGGTGAAATAAAACTTCTGTTTAGGCTTGAGCGGTTGGCCCACCAAAATTCATTGGAATTTCTACCGGCAACATGTCTGCAATTAGTCCATTGGCTTCTTCGTAGCGCTCTACATTTTCTACCAATGCCTTCATAAATCTTTTGGCATGCATGGGCGTTAAAATAACCCTGCTTTTTACTTTGCTCTTGGGCGTACCAGGCATTACGTTTACAAAATCAACTACAAATTCGGCATTGCTATGGGTGATGATGGCCAAATTAGCGTAAGCGCCTTCGGCTATTTCTTCACTTATTTCGATGTTTAAGGGTTGGTTTGGGTTTTGTTCCATACTTTTTATTAAGGCCCCAAAGATACAGGGGATGGAATGTTAAAAAAAAATTACAGCACTGCAATTCAAAGAAACTAAATTTGCTTCATGTTAGTATTAGATGGGAAAATAGCCGCCGCCGCCGTAAAAGCAACCCTTTTAGCGCAAACTCAAGCGCTTAAAGCCGCTGGCAAAAGAATGCCTCATTTAACTGCCATTTTGGTGGGTAATAACGGGGCGAGTGAAACCTATGTAGCAAGCAAGGTAAAAAACTGTGAAGAGACAGGTTTTGGATCTTCCTTGTATCGATTGGAGGCGGATGTGGAGGAATCTATTTTATTAGCTAAAATTGCTGAGCTAAATCAAGATCCTAATTGTGATGGCATACTTGTTCAATTGCCATTACCTAAACATATTAAAGAATCCAAAGTCATTGAAGCCATTGACCCTGCTAAAGATGTAGATGGTTTTCATCCTGTAAATGTGGGCCGCTTGGTGCAAGGATTAAATACTTTTATTCCTGCCACCCCTTATGGAATTATTTTAATGCTCGAACATTTTAATATTGAAACCAAAGGAAAAAATGCAGTAGTGATAGGACGTAGCAATATTGTGGGCCGTCCAATGAGCATTTTATTAAGTAGCAATATTGCTCAAGGAAATTGTACGGTTACTATTTGTCATAGCCATACCAAAAATTTAAAAGAAATTTGTTTAGGGGCCGATATTATTGTGGCTGCCTTAGGCGTGCCTAATTTTTTAACGGGTGATATGATCAAACCTGGCGCTGTTATTATTGATGTTGGCATTACCCGCGTAGAGGATGCCACCGCTAAAAAAGGTTTTAGAATTAAAGGTGATGTAAATTATGAAGAAGCTTGTGCAAAAGCATCTGCCATTACGCCTGTCCCTGGTGGTGTTGGCTTAATGACCATTGCAGGTTTATTAAAAAACACCATGAAGGCCTACCAAGGGCTTTAATTTTTTACGAATTATAAATTATTAGATTGAATACCACGAATCAATATCCTGTGATGGAAATGTTTTATTCTTTGCAAGGCGAAGGATATCATCAAGGCAAAGCGGCTTATTTTATTCGCTTGGCTGGTTGCGATGTAGGTTGTGTTTGGTGTGATGTAAAAGATAGTTGGGACGCCAGCAAGCATCCTATTTTGCCTGTCGATGAAATTGTATCAAGTGCTTTAGCGCATCCTGCACGTTTGGCCATTGTTACTGGTGGAGAACCTTTGCTTTATAATTTAGATGCGCTAACTACCGCTTTAAAAAAAGCAGGATTTGAAGTGAATATAGAAACTTCTGGTTCTAGCCCCATGTCTGGAAAATGGGATTGGGTTTGTTTTTCACCGAAAAAGTTTAAAGCACCTCTTACTGAAAGCATTCAAGCTGCTTCAGAACTAAAAGTAGTTATTTTTAATACCCACGATTTTGAATGGGCCGAAACCTTTGCCCAACAAGTGCCTGCTAATTGCAAGTTGTATTTGCAACCAGAATGGGATAAATCCAATCAAATTACCCCGCTGGTGATTGATTACATTAAGGCCAATCCCAAATGGGAACTAAGTGCACAACTGCACAAGTACATTCAAGTACCCTAATTTGTATATTTACAATACATTGTAGGACATCTATGAAATACAAACTATTTTTTTTGGCCTTTGCCTTAGGTTCAAGTTTTCAATTAAGCGCACAGGATCTTTCAAAAAATAAATCTGCAGGACAAAAGATTTATGAAAAAGCCATTATCGAATTAGATAATAAATCTTTCTCTCGCGGCATTAATTTGCTTGAAAACGCCATTCAAAAAGATAGTAGTTTGACAGATGCCTACCTAAGTTTATTTCAAACTTATTTGGATACCAAGCAATACCTGAAAGCAATTTTAGTTTTTGAAAAAATTCAAAATGTACATCCCAATGAGGCCTTGCCTTTTATTGTAAAATATGCTTCGGCTTATGTTGCCCTCGGTAATTATACAAAGGCTTTTTATATTATGGATCCGCTAGTAAAAAATAATCAACTACCTACTTATTTAAAAAGCAAGGCTGATGAATTAATTAAAGTTTCTGCTTTTGCCATGGCCTACCCTGATTTGCATGATATTAGCGTTACTAATGCAGGAGACAGCATCAATTCCGAAGCCGCAGAATATTTTCCTAGCGTTACAGTGCAAGACAGTTTGTTTTTATTTATGCGTCGTGCCAATTTAGCTAGAGAAGATTTTTATTACAGCACCCTTAGCAAAAAAGGTTTTTCTAAAGCAATGCCTTTAGCCGATAATTTAAATGATGCCGATAAAAAAGGCAGCATGAGCCTCACCCAAGATTTAAACACTTTGTATTTTGCTGCCGACTATGGCCCAAAAGGCTATGGCCGATATGATATTTATAAAGTATCAAAAACTGTAAATGGTTGGTCTGACCCAAAAAATTTAGGCAAAAACATTAATTCAGATTTTTGGGATAGTGCGCCAAGTATTGCACCAGATGGACAAGCACTATATTTTAGTAGTAACCGCCCAGGCGGTTATGGAGGTATTGATATTTACGTGGCTTATCGAAATGAAAAAGGTTTTTGGAATGAAGCAGAAAATATGGGACCCAATATTAATACGGCAGGGGATGAACAAACTCCATTTATTCACGCCGATAACCGAAGCTTGTATTTCTCCTCTACGGGCTGGCCTGGTTTTGGCGCCGCTGATTTGTTTGTTTCAAGAAAAAAATTAGACGGTAATTGGTCTACACCCACTAATCTTGGTTATCCAATTAATACCTATGAAAACGAAGGCAGTATTGCGGTGGCCAGCAATGGTATGGACGCATATATTGCCAGCGACAGAAGCGATAGCAAGGGCGGATTGGACATTTACAAAGTGGTTTTATCGGCTGCTACACGTGCTAACAAAACTTTTTATTTGAAAGGATTCATTGCCGATGCAGTTTCAAAAAAACCATTAGCTGGAGAAGTAGTTTTAGTGAACCCATTGGATGATAGCAGCAACATGCAAATAAAAGTGGACAGCAATGGCTATTTTGTTTTAGGGCTTCCCTATTTTGATAGCTTAGGCATAAGAGTCAATAGCCCCAATCATATTTATGCCAGCACTTTTATTTCGGCAGATAGCTTACAATATTTATCGGGCACTAATTTTCAATTTTACTTAGCCCCCATCATTAGTTCCTTTGCTCAAAATTTTAAAAACGTATTTTTTGATTTGAATTCTGCTAAACTTAAAAAGAAATCAAGAGTAGAATTAGATGCCTTAGTAACCTATATGGCAGCCACTCCTAATGCGACCATCCTTTTAGAAGGACATACCGATTCCAAAGGCGATAGCATTCAAAATAAAAACATGTCTGAAAAAAGAGCCCAGGCCATTGCCAATTATTTAATTGCCAAAAAAATAGCCCCCAAAAGAGTGAGCCATATAGGCCTTGGAGCTAAATTCCCTATTGCCGATAATGATACCGAAGAAGGAAGGGCTAAAAATAGACGTAGTAGTTTTATCATCACCTTACCCAATACTAAAGAAGGTTTAAAATAACGTATAAATACCTTGAATTCATGTAGTTTAAAGCTTGATGTTTGCTGCATGTCTGATGAAATATTATACACCATCGCATTTAGCAAGTTGATGGGGCTGAATGATATAGACCGAAAAAGTATTCTCGAATTTTATGGCTCTGCCGTTCGGGTTTTTGAAGAACATCAAAAACAAAAAACTGGTTTTGCCGAATTGAATCAATTTCAAAAAAATATTTTAAAGGTAGAATGGCCATTGTTAGAAGCAGAAGAAGAATTAATCTTTTTAGACAAGCATAGCATTAAATGCATCAGTATTTTAGATGCCACTTATCCCAATCGACTCCTACAATGCAAGGACGCACCTATTGTATTATATATAAAAGGTTCGGATCAATTTAATTTACCACAACTCATTAGCATTGTTGGTTCGCGTCAACATACCCTACAAGTGCAAAAAGTAATTCAAGAATTATTGGAAGGACTAAAGCATTTAAATATTGGTGTCATCAGTGGCATGGCTTTAGGGGTGGATGGCATCGCCCATCAAACTGCTTTACAATTAAATTTACCTACTTGGGGTGTGCTTGCACATGGCTTAGATCAAATTTATCCTATCCAACATCGAAAATTGGCCATTGAAATGCTTCAAGAAGGAGGTTTGATTACCGAATGTAGAAAAGGCACCATTCCACTTCCTTATTTTTTTCCAAGAAGAAACCGAATTGTGGCTGGCCTTTCTGATGCCACGGTGGTGGTGGAAACTGCCATCAAAGGTGGGAGTATGATCACTGCCAACCTAGCCTTTGGCTATGACCGTGAAGTATTTGCCGTTCCTGGTAAAATTCATGATGCAAAAAGCAAGGGTTGTTTACATCTAATCAAGTACCATAAAGCACAGGTTTACCATGACCCCACCCATCTGCTTGAAAATATGAACTGGCCCATAGCAAAGCATACTCCTGTTGTCAAACAAACAAAATTAATATTAGAACCCGATCTTCAAAGCCTATTATTGCTGATTGAAATGCAAGGCCCCATTCATCGTGATACCATCGCTAATCACTTAAAAATCAATGCTAGTTTGCTCTCTTCACAGCTACTTTCCCTCGAAATGGAGGGTTGTATTCAATTATTGGCAGGCAACCTATACAGTAAGCTATAAAAAAGGATTTTGCCTAAATAAGCCAAGGCCCTATCTTTGCCTATGGCAACAAGAAATACTAGCAACAACTCCCGCATTTTTGGTCAAGGCTTAACATTTGATGACGTATTGTTAATGCCCGCTTATTCTGAAGTACTTCCTTCCGAAGTAAACATTCACACTCAGTTAACCAAAAACATCAAATTACACACGCCTATTTTGTCCTCGGCGATGGACACAGTAACTGAAGCACAATTGGCGATTGCCTTGGCACGTGAAGGCGGCATTGGTATTTTACACAAAAACATGAGCATCGAAAGACAGGCCGAACAAGTGCGTAAAGTAAAGCGTAGCGAAAGTGGAATGATTGTTGACCCTATTACTTTAGAAGTAACCGCCACTATTGGAGATGCCTTAAAATTAATGAAGGAAAATAAAATTGGCGGTATTCCTATTGTTGACAAGACCAATAAATTGGTAGGTATTTTAACCAACCGTGATTTGCGTTTTGAAACCGATCGTAAAAGAAAGGTAAGCGAAGTAATGACCAAAGAAAATTTAGTCATTGCACCAGAAGGCACCGATTTAAGAAAAGCAGAAAAAATTCTTCGTCAATATAAAATTGAAAAATTACCTGTTGTCAATAAACAAGGAAAATTAATTGGCTTAATTACTTACCGCGATATTTTACAACTAAGCGCTTTCCCCAATGCAGTAAAAGACAATATTGGTCGTTTATTGGTGGGTGCTGCTTTAGGTATTACCAAAGATTTATTAGATCGTGCAGCTGCACTCCAAAGTGTTGGTGTAGATATTGTTTCATTAGATAGCGCGCATGGTCATAGCAAAGGCGTAATTGAAGCTTTAAAATTGCTAAAGAAGACTTATAAGAATTTACCAGTGATTGCTGGTAATGTGGCCACCGCCCAAGGTGCATTAGCCATGGCTAATGCAGGCGCAGATGCAGTGAAAGTGGGCATTGGACCAGGTTCTATTTGCACAACGCGTATTGTTGCGGGTGCAGGTGTTCCACAGTTAACTGCTATTTTAGAAGCAGCCAAAGCATTGAAAGGAAAAAATATTCCAATCATTGCAGATGGTGGTATTCGTTATACTGGTGATATGGTAAAAGCCTTAGCCGCTGGTGCCAACTGCGTAATGATGGGTAGCATTTTTGCAGGTACGGAAGAAAGTCCTGGAGAAACTATAATATATGAAGGACGTAAGTTTAAAGGATACCGTGGTATGGGAAGTATTGGTGCCATGAGTCAAGGAAGTGGGGATAGATATTTTCAAGAAAACGAATCTGATTCAAAAAAATATGTACCAGAAGGAATTGAAGGTCGTGTGGCTTACAAAGGAAACTTGCATGAAATTGTTTACCAATTTGCAGGTGGATTAAAAGCAGGCATGGGTTATTGCGGTGCTAAAACAGTGAAAGATTTACAAAAAGCAACCTTTGTTCAAATCACCAATGCAGGCATGAGAGAAAGTCATACCCACGATGTAGAAGTAACAAGAGAAGCCCCTAACTATAGCAAAAAATAATTCACTTTTTATAACCCGGGCCTTGAAAAAAATTATTTTTTTCTTTTTATTCTTTGCAGCCAGTTTATGGTCTAAGAATAGCTTAGCTCAGAACAGTACAGAAACCATTGCTAAATTACAAGTAAGCGTTTTAACCTGTGCTGCGGGTGAAGATATTTATACCGTATGGGGCCATACTGCAGTGAGAATCATAGACAGTATCAATCACACCGACATTGTTTTTAATTACGGCACTTTTGATTTTAATGAACCTAATTTTTTAGCCAAATTTATTAAAGGCAGTTTATTGTATTTTGTTTCTGCCAATAATTACAACGATTTTATCGCAGAATACAAATATGAACAAAGACAGGTGGTGGAGCAAGTATTAAAACTATCCACTACTGAAAAAATTAAATGGTACGACGCGCTAAAAATAAATATGTTGGCAGGCAATCGTCAATACTTGTATAATTTTATTGAAGATAACTGCACCACTCGTATTAAAGATGGCTTGTTTAAAAATTCGGCCTTTCAGCCCGTGGGCATTAATGTACCTTCATTCAGAGCTGAAGTAGTCAAAGCCCCCTACCAGCAAGGCCTACCCTGGATTGGCCTAGGTATTGATTTATTATTGGGCGCCTACTCAGATCAAAAACCAACCGATTTTCAGGCTGCTTTCCTACCCGCTTTATTGCACCAACAAATAGCCAATACTAGAAAATTAGTAGTAGCCAATAATACTCTTATAACAGTCAATCAAAAAATTACAAGAAGCACTACTACACCATTTTTTATTTTAGTTGTAGGCTTATTAATTTATTTGTTTGCATCTAATTGGAATAGCTTGATCACGCAAAGATTGGCTAAGTTTTTTGACATTATTTTATTGCTTGCTTTTAGCCTTGGCGGTGCACTGCTATTTTACATGAGCTTTATTTCAAAACATACGGCTTGTTATGAAAATTACAATATAATGTGGCTGCACCCATTGTACCTTATTGCTCTTATTTTTTACTTTGTGAAAAACAAAGCCATTGGTAAAATAGGATTGATATTTTTTGCCTCTACTATTGCATTAATCATCACTAGTTATTGGCTGCCTCAACATTTTTCAAAAGAAGTTTGGACAATGATGGCCACAGCACTCTTATTGAATTACCGATTAATTGAAAAAGGACGAATAAATTCATTATTTAAATAAATGCGATGTCAAAAATTATATTAATTACAGGCGCTAGTTCGGGTTTTGGAAAAGCCATTGCAGAAAAATTTGCAACGGGTGGATGGAATTTAATTTTAACCGCACGTAGAAAAGAAAAACTGGAAGCGGTGGCTAGTGACATAGAAAAAAAATATGGGGTGAAAACCTTGTCCTTGATTTTTGATGTGCAAAACAAAGAAGCTGTATTTCAAGCATTGGGTAATTTACCAGCCCAGTGGCAAGCCATTGATTTATTAGTGAACAACGCAGGTCTAGCCTTGGGTAGAGACAGTTTTGAAAATGCCAATATTGAAGATTGGGAAACCATGATTGACACCAATGTCAAAGGTTTATTGTATTGCTCCAAAGCAGTATTGCCTTATCTAATTAAACAACAAGGGCATATCATTAATATTGGCAGCACTGCTGGTAAAGAAGTATACAAAGATGGTAACGTGTATTGTGCTTCTAAACATGCAGTAGACGCCATCACTAAAGCGCAAAGAATAGATTTATTGCAATACAAAATAAAAGTCACTGCCATTCATCCTGGTGCAGTAGAAACAGATTTTTCTTTGGTCAGATTTAAAGGAGATGCCGTTAAAGCAGCAGCTGTATATGCTGGCTACCAGCCTTTAAAAGCAGAAGACATTGCTGATACCGCCTGGTATGTGGCCAATGTACCCAAACATGTTTGTATCAATGATGTAGTGATGACCTGTGTGGCCCAAGCAAATTCAATGTCCTTGCACAAAGACGCTTAGAATAAATTGTCTGTAAAAAAATTATTCGAAAAAAATTATCCAAAGTCAATCTCCGTATTGTCTCCAATATTTAAACTGCGGCTTAATCCTTTCACTGCTGCATCATTTCCTATCAATGAATTGTCTAAAACCACTTCATCGAGTGTGGTATAGGAGCCTATGATACTTTCTTTGACCACCGAGCTTTTAATAGTGGTATTATTTCCAATAGTCACATGTGGGCCGATGATGGAATGCTCTATCACGCAACCTTCTGCAATACTTACTGGAGCTATAATAATACTGTTGGGATAATCATTCGGATTGACAGCCAAGCCTCCTGTTTTCTTAAGTAACACGGCATTGGCTTCTAATAAATTTTCTTTCTTACCACAATCATACCAATGCTTTACTTTAAAGGATCTAAATTCAACCCCTTTTTTGATCATACAATCCAATGCATCTGTTAAATTGTATTCTCCATTTGATTTTATATTCTCTTGAAATAGTTGTTGAAAACATTCAAATAAAATTTTTGATTCTTTAATTTTATACAAACCCACCAAGGCATTGTTGCTTTTTGGAATAGAGGGCTTTTCCACAGCGTGTTCAATTTTACCTTCCTCATCCATTTCTACAACACCAAATTGTCTTGGGTCATCTACTTTTTTAATACCCAACAAACTATAAGGACTCTCCATTACTTCTTTAATATCAAATTCGCAGATGGTATCTCCCAATGCAATAAATACCTCCTCCTCTCCCACTATTTTTTTTGCCAATTCAATGGCATGGGCTGTTCCATTGCGTTCATTTTGATACACAAAATGGGTAGTTAAATCAGGATAAGTAGCTTGTACATAATCCTGAATTTTATCTCCTAAATAACCTACAATAAAAATAAATTCTGTAATACCTACTTCTCTGAGCTGATCTACGATAAAACTTAGTATGGTTTTGCCCGCCATCGGAATCAATGCCTTAGGCTGCGTATAGGTATGAGGGCGGAGTTTAGCGCCAGCTCCAGCAACTGGTATAATAGCCTTCATTTTTTACTTTTTAGGGGGAGATAAATGTAGCAAATAACTGTTAGTAATAGTGCAAATTTGGGCCTCAATTGGTCAATTTTGAGTAAAGCACTTGAAAATGTGGATATTAGACGGCTAACTGTTGAAACTTGGACTTTGACTAGGCTAATTAAAGCTCTATTTTTGCAAAATAGAACTTTAAAAATTTCCAAACATGCAAAGAGATACCCTTGTTTTTGACATCATCAATCAAGAATTAGCACGCCAAAGAAGAGGCATTGAATTGATTGCTTCTGAAAATTTTACCAGCTTACAAGTAATGCAAGCCATGGGTGGTGTAATGACTAATAAATATGCGGAAGGTTATCCAGGCCGTCGTTATTACGGTGGTTGTGAAATTGTAGATAAAACGGAAACTTTAGCTATTGATAGATTGAAAGAAGTTTTTGGCTTGGAATACGCCAACGTACAACCCCACAGTGGTGCCCAGGCAAACGCAGCTGTTATGCTTGCCATCTTACAACCAGGTGATGGTATCTTGGGATTGGATTTAAGTATGGGTGGTCACTTAACACATGGTAGTGCAGTAAATTTTTCTGGTAAAACCTATAAGCCTCATTTTTATGGTGTGGTAAAAGAAACGGGATTGATTGATTATGAAATGTTAGAAAGTCAAGCAAGAACACATCAGCCTAAATTAATTATTTGTGGCGCCAGTGCTTATAGCCGTGACATAGATTATGCACGCATTAGAAAAGTCGCAGACGAAGTAGGTGCATTTGTATTGGCCGATATTGCACACCCAGCTGGTTTAATTGCAAAAGGTTTATTAAGCTCTCCATTTAATCATTGTCATTTTGTTACCTCTACTACACATAAAACTTTACGTGGACCACGTGGTGGCGTGATTATGATGGCTAAAGATGGTGAAAACACTTTAGGACTAAAAGATGTAAAAGGTAATTTAAGATTATGGTCAAATGTAATTGACATGGCGGTGTTCCCTGGTACACAAGGAGGGCCATTAGAGCATGTGATTGCAGCAAAGGCCATTGCTTTTGGCGAAATATTATCTGATGAATTTATGGTGTATCAAAAGCAAGTACAAACCAATGCGAAAGCCATGGCTGCAGCATTTGTTGCAAAAGGCTATGAAATTATTAGTGGTGGCACCGATAATCATTTAATGTTAATTGATTTACGCAATAAAAACATCAGTGGTAAAAAAGCTGAACAAGTTTTAGGACATGCCGATATTACTGCCAATAAAAACATGGTGCCTTACGATGATAAATCGGCCTTTGTTACTTCAGGTATTCGTTTTGGTGTGGCTGCTATTACCACACGAGGAATGACTGAAACACATATACCTTTTGTAGTAGAAGCCATTGACAAAGCCTTAATGAATGCAGACAATGAGACTGTATTAGCAGACACTAAAAAAGAAGTGAACAAGTTTATGGAGCAATTTATATTGTATCCAGAATTAGGGTAAGCTTAGTATGGAACAATAATGAGTTTAATCAGTATAGAAAGAACCTCCCTCACCCGGAGGTTTTTTTATTTGAAATAGATTAACTTTATACTATGATACAAAGAATACAAACCATTTGGCTTTTATTGGCTAGCGCTGCAGCCTTTTCTGCACTGCGCTTCCCTTTTTATTACACACCTACGCCCTTTGCATTAGAAATTAACGGTAGTGCTCAGTACAGCACCCTTATATCTTTGGCCTTTAGTGCTTGTTTATCATTTATCACCATCTTTTTATATGGTAACCGTATGTTGCAATTAAAAATAGTACTTATCAATTTTTTATTATCGGTACTTATTGGCTACTTCATATACAAAATAGTAGTAGCCAACCCAGGCGGTGGCTTCACCCTACCTTCACTTGCTTTATTTATCATACCCGTACTGCAAATAATGGCTATGGTTAATATTTACAAAGACGAAATGAAAGTTAAAAGCGCAGATAGGATTAGATAAAACAAACCCCCTACATAGAAATGCAGGGGGTTTGTTTACATTAAATAATTAAAATATAATAGCTATTAATTCTTATGCTTTAATTTAATTTCCACCACTCCAGTTTTACCATCTTTAGGATATTTTTTTATTGCATTTTCTCCCCTCAAAACATTAACCGATTCAATATCAGTTGGAGATATTGCTTTCATCTCTTTTTCAGTGATCTTAACTCCATCTAAGTAAAATGTGGGTTTGCTTGCAGTTTCTCCATTCTCAACGATAACATATTTTTCTGTACCCCCTTCGGTTTTCTTTGTAATTACTACATTCGCCTTATTTTCTAAGGCATCCAAAGCAGCTTGTTTTTTTGAAGTACTTAAAGTTACATTTGAAACAACTATTTTATCTTTATTTAGATCATAATTTAAGTTGACATCTACAACAGTATCAACTGAAGTTTTAGATG
>Ga0194037_1001145_pt1 | contig 19678 bp, 19 predicted proteins | sample JunL306m_MetaG_FD_148653 | JGI IMG/M metagenome (GOLD analysis project Ga0194037, IMG submission 148653) | Anoxic zone freshwater microbial communities from boreal shield lake in IISD Experimental Lakes Area, Ontario, Canada - Jun2016-L304-6m | ecosystem: Environmental > Aquatic > Freshwater >...
GATTGATCCCAGTCGATGATGGCCTGACGCAATGCGCTAGTCTTGCCCTTCAAGCCTAATTTGTAATTTGCGTATTGAAGATCCAATAAGACAGTTGTTTTACTCCCACCACCTTCTAATGCAAATTGAGGAACTGTAATCAGTTTCACAGAATTACTAGCATCCTGGTAACTGATGCGCGCATCAGAAATATGAATCGATGTAATGGCTACAAAATTACTTTCATCAGATGTAGCCTGTGTAGTTGAGGTGGCAGCATTTGTAGTGTTGGTATTTTTTACATTAACGGATTCTTTTGGGCTACTTGGCACGATAACTGGCGAACTTAAATCCCAGTTATCCTGCCCCGCTTTATTGGACTGCAAATGAAGTATCAGCCCATGAACACTAATGCTGCCAATTTCAACGCGCTTTGCAAAAAGAGGTAATAACTTAATATCAAGCTCAACCTGTTTTAAGCTAAGCATCTGGGGGTCGCTTGCCCAATCAGCATTACTTAAGCTTACTTGCTCAGCCTTTAATCCAATTGAAGGAAAGAAAGTCAGGCTTACGGGGCCGGAAATGGTTAAATCCCGCCCACTAGCCTCTTTCACAGAAGAGCTCAAAAACTTTGTTAATGCCACAGTATTAATCGAAGAAACGGCATACCAAGAAATGAGACTCCCTATACCCACTATAGAGATCAGAACGATGAGGAAGATTTTCAAGGGTTTACTCATGATGTATTCATTCTATATCGGAGCAAAGAAGGCGGTCAGGCTTAGACTAAAATACATGGCATGAGCACAGATAAGCTACCTCAATGCCCTGCCTGTCAGGAAGATATGACTTACCCTGATGCAGATAACTATGTCTGCGCCCAATGTGGCCACGAATGGCCCATGGCTACAGCAGCCGAAGAAACAGAAGTTGGCCTGATTGTGAAAGATGCCAATGGCAATCTATTAGCTGATGGTGACACAGTAACCCTGATTAAGGACCTTAAAGTGAAAGGCTCCTCAACCACGTTAAAGGTGGGCACCAAGATTAAAGGAATTCGCTTAGTCTCAGGCGACCATGAGGTGGACTGTAAAACAGAAGCAGGCAATATGTTGCTTAAAGCCTGCTTCCTGAAGAAAGCTTAAACGTACTGACTTAGGTGCTCGCCTTTTTCAATACTGCGTAAATCTGGTCCTTCAGCAGCAATTTTTCCTTCTTCAAGGTTTCAATTTCCTCTGGAGTGGCAGGTTCAGTAAAAGCCTCCATTCTTTGAATTTTCTGATCCAAATGATTGTGCTTATCGAATAAATGAGAAAAGTGACGATCTGAAGTTTTCAGCTGAGTAATTAATTCACGATATTCGGGGAACATAGATTCTCTTCACGTTAGATTTGTATAAAACTACCTTTTGAGTTTATCAATGCTCCTGCCTTAGGACAATGAATTCAGTAAATATTTATATTTATCCCTTACCCTTGCAAATAGCAGGAGAAACCCCATATAACACTGGTTATTTACTTACAGAAATTGAAGTAATATCAACAAGTGTATTAAACACAATAAAACCGAAAAGAAGGGTAATAAACCATGGCTACAAAGAAGTCCCCAGCAAAAAAGAAAGTAGCTACTAAGGTGGTAAAAAAAGCCCCTGCAAAGAAAGCCGTCAAGAAAGTTGCTGCCAAGAAAGTAGCAATTAAAAAGACAGCCAAAAAGGTAGTGAAAAAAGTAGTTGCCAAGAAGGCACCTGCAAAAAAATCCACTGTTAAAAAGGTAGTAGCTAAAAAGCCTGCTGCCAAAAAACCGGTTGCAAAGAAAGTAGTTAAGAAAGTAGCAACTAAAAAGGCTTCATCTAAGTCGCCTAAAGTAGACCAATATGGTTTAGAGCAAGATGATGAATTTCATGGTCTGTATTTTGCTAAATCGACCAATAAAGGTTTAGTTGAAGTGAAGCCTTGCACTTTCTCATTGATGTATTGGTGGAAAGGTTTACTTGGCTACCCTGACATGATCGAGATCTCTAAAGGTAGCAACACTGCAATGCTGCAGTTTGAATCTACATTTGGTGGTGGTGATTCTGGCGAAACTGAGTTAACCGAAAAAGATGTTCTGGATATTGACCACATCATTGAGGTAGACGAGATAGAAATGTTGATCTCTCTCTATTCCTATGTACCAATCCCCGTTCCGGAAAAGTTAATTGGTGCCTTAGGCTTGGCGATACTCAATATCAACCCAGAAACCCGTTATGGCAGCTTAGAACTTTGCTCTACTGAAAACGAAGAAGGCGAAACTGAGCATTTCTTACGCTATCGTGCAGCAACCTACCTACGTGGCATTAAGTTAGGAAAAGTTGAAGCCATCGAAAGCATGGTAACCAATGGTTCTGAGTTTTTTGGTCTTGCTTTAGATGCAATGTGTGTCAATAAAGCGATTAAGAAGTGGCTACTTAGCTAATAACAGCCTTATCTACAGGAATAGATATAAGTCAAAGGAAAACGGTCATTGACCGTTTTCCGACTTTCCAGAATCCTGACAGTTTGCTTTCCTGATTTCTTGCACTCTGCCAGAGCAGCAGCTTGTGCCTCATCTTCTTTTGCATTCTTAGGCGCATGTACTCCGATAGCCCCATCAGATTGCAGATAAACCCCGAATTCGCTTTGAGGGGTTGAGCAAGCGAGAGTCATCAATCCAGTGAATACTGTGACTGTTAACAATGCTAGGTTTATGTTATTTTTCATAAATTAAATAGTAACCGAGATGCACAATCATGGCATCAATCGTCTATTTAACGCATATCAAAAGCTTTATAGTCACCCCATGCCCCGACTCATTCGCATCCATCATATTCTTCATTGGGGCTTTATATTCCTCACTACTATTAGCAGTACCCTGCAGGCCACTCCATTCGAAATCAAAATTCATGACGAACTCATTGCCGATCTCCACGAGTCTAGTTTTGAAATTGAAACCAATCTATATCAGCCTAGTGCAGCCCAGGGAATTGGGTCTAATGTATTTCAGACTAGGCTTGAATATGCCTACGGTATTGCCCAGGGCAACGAAATTGCTGTCAATGCCTTCTTCAGTAAATACAACGGCGTAAGCTATTTCAACGGTGGCAAGATAGGACAGATGTTTGTTCCAGCGCATGATGAGGAAGGAATTTGGCACTACGGCATTAAAAATGAAATCGTTTATCTCCAGGATATCGGACGTCAAAACCAATTCTTCTTTGAAATGACCCCTATCCTCGCCCTGCAACTTGCTAAGTGGCGTTTCACTATTAATCCTGCAGTCGATTTTGGACTTAACCGAAGTGGTGGGGTGGCCTTTGCCCCCACAGGAAAAATAGCTTATTCCACAAGTCCAAATACGTCTATTGGCGCCGAGTATTACAGCGAGATGAGCAACACGACTAATGTATTTCCTGTGTCGCAACGCTTCAATACAGCCTACCTGGTGATAGATAGCAAGATTGAAAAGTCAACTATCAATTTTGGCGTTGGCAAAGGGACTAACCTCAATAGTGATAACTGGGTAGTGAAGTTCATTGCAGCGATTGGTTTCTAGAGAAACCATTATTTCAGCTTAATTCATGGCGGAGAGGGAGGGATTCGAACCCTCGGTACCTTTGACAGTACGCCTGATTTCGAGTCAGGTACATTCGACCACTCTGCCACCTCTCCGAACCTGATTTATTACTCAAAGACTGCTGTTAACACTGATTGCCTTAGTCTTCTTGCTTATACAAGCGGGCCTAATGAATTTTATTTTCTAGTAAGTCCTAGTCTTGACATATCATAAACGATGATTAATAAGCTCATTAGATATGAATAAACTCATCATTCTTTTAATATTGAATACCACCTTACTTATAGGGTGTAGCACTAACATTCCTGACTACAGTACCTTTGCAGATGGTGCTGTCTGTAATCAACAGTGTCGTGCCGACCAATCTAACTGTTTAAGTAATTTCACCTTCTTTTTCCAGGACCAACAAAATCAGAGCTGTGCTGATGGCCTAAAAAAATGTCTACAAGCGTGTCCCTTCAATAAGTCAGCGCCTGTAACAGTACCCCCACAATCAAGCCGTATTTAAATTAAGAAAGGGGAATGCGTTTTAAAGAGGCTTAAGCACTTCTAAACCACCTAAATAGGATTGCAATGCCTTCGGAATAGCAATACTGCCATCCACTTGTTGCTTGTTCTCGATCAGGGCAACTAATGCCCTACCTACTGCCAAACCAGAACCATTTAAGGTGTGCACCAATTCTGGCTTCCCTTGCCCGGCTTTGAATCTAGCCTGCATTCGTCTTGCTTGAAAGTCACCCATACTCGAGCAAGAGCTGATTTCGCGATATGCCTTTTGCGATGGTACCCAAACCTCTAAGTCGTAGGTCTTGGTGCTACCGAATCCCATGTCACCAGTACAGAGCAATACTTTTCTGTAAGGCAGCTCGAGCAATTCCAAAATTCTTTCCGCATGACCTGTTAGTTCCTCAAGGGCTTGCATAGAGTGTTCTGGCTTTGTAATTTGTACTAACTCCACTTTGTCAAACTGATGCTGGCGAATCATGCCTCGTACATCTCGCCCATAGCTACCCGCTTCAGAACGAAAGCATGGGGTATGCGCCACGAATTTCAAAGGCAGATTATCAGCATTGACAATCTCATCACGCACTAGATTAGTTACCGGAACTTCAGCAGTTGGAATCAGGTAAAAATTTTCAGTTTTGGCTTCCCCATTTCCATCCTCCCCACCCATCTGACGAGGCACCTTAAAGAGATCTTCTTCAAATTTAGGTAATTGACCAGTACCACGCATAGATGCAGCATTCACCATATAAGGCGTATAGACTTCTTGATAACCATGATTTGTTGCGTGAGTATCAATCATGAATTGCGCTAATGCCCGATGCAATCGAGCAATCGGTCCTTTGAGTACTACAAATCGCGAGCCACTAATTTTGGCTGCCACTTCAAAATCTAAACCTAATGGTCTGCCGAGATCAACGTGATCTTTAATCTCAAAATCAAAGACTGGCTCTTCACCCCAACGCTTGACTTCTTGGTTCTCAGTCTCATCTTTACCAGTAGGCACAGACTCATCTGGAAGATTGGGAATTCCCATTAAGAAATCGGATATCTCTGCTTGAAGAATTACCAATCTTGCTGAGCCAGATTCCATGTCAATATTAATCTGACTTGCCTCGGCCATTTCAGCAGAAGCATCTTCGCCCTTACCTTTTTTCATGCCAATGGCTTTTGCCAATTGATTGCGCTTAGCTTGCAATTCTTCAGTGCGAGTTTGTAAAGATTTGCGCTCTGACTCCAAGTTATTGAATTTCTCAACATCAAGTTGAAATTTACGAGTAGCTAAGCGCGCTTGAACTGCAGCGATATCTTTACGAAGTAATTGCGGATCAATCATCTAATGCTCTATGCGGAATGAGGTTATGGGTACTAATGAGGCTCTAGTTTAAGCGTAAGACTTCAGCGCCGGCAGGTGGCGTGAAAGTAAAGCGATTTGGCGGCAAATTGACGTTTAATTGGATTCTATCCAAGGTAACAAGTACCACACTGCCGAGCCCGTCAATCAACTCTAAAGCTTTAGGCAAGCCATTGACCATACCTACGGAAATCTTGGTATATGGAATGTCATTGCCATTCGTGGCATTGGGATTCTTCTTGGGAGATAAGGCAACCCACTTCATGCCCAAACGTTCTTCACCTTCAACTAGATCAAAACTCTGATCCAAGGAAGCCTCGCCAAATAAAATTGCTGCTGGAGATGCTGATAAAGCCTGTCCCGCAGGACGAAAAGTAGCTTGATTTAAATCCTTGTCCCACAATATCAGTTGCTTGCCATCTGCAATCAGCTTTTGTTCGTAAGGTTTTTGCGTATCCCAAATAAAGCGGCCAGGACGTTGAAATACGAAATGGCCCTGAGTCTGGCGCACTACCTTCAAACCCTTCTCTTGGGACTCATTTGCTTTGGGTGCACGCAACTGTTGTTGCACAAAATCACCTTCTGCAGTCTTAGAGTTCCGCACAAATTGGCGAAGCTGCTCTGCCCCGCTTTCGCTATCCGCAGCAAATGCGCTGATTGAAAATACTGCGGAAATCAGAACTGTAAATTGAATCGCAAATGCTAATAAGAATCTTTGCAAAATAAAGCCTTACTCTGAGGGGCGATGCAGAATCTCGCGATTACCACCGTTACCCATTTTGGATACCAGTCCCGCTTTTTCCATATCTTCAAGTAAGCGTGCAGCGCGGTTATAACCAATCCGCAAATGACGTTGCACCAAAGAGATCGATGGACGCTTGTTTTCTAGAACAATCGCAACCGCCTGATCATATAGTGGATCTGCTTCACCACCACTCTCGCCGGTTAAGGCATCGCCATTCGATTCATCTACACCTTCGAGGACGCCATCAATGTAATTGGCCTCACCCTTCTCTTTAAGCCATTCGACCACACGATGCACTTCATCATCCGACACAAAGGCGCCGTGAACACGAACTGGTAAACCGGTACCTGGTGCCATATACAGCATGTCACCCATTCCGAGTAGCGCTTCTGCGCCTTGTTGATCCAGAATCGTGCGGCTGTCGATCTTACTACTCACTTGATATGAGATGCGGGTTGGCACGTTTGCTTTAATCAAACCCGTGATTACGTCTACGCTTGGACGTTGGGTTGCTAAAACTAAATGGATGCCAGCAGCACGCGCTTTTTGTGCAATACGCGCAATGAGTTCTTCGATCTTTTTACCTGACACCATCATCAAGTCAGCCAACTCATCGATCACGATCACGATTACGGGCGCTTTGTAGATTGGCTCAGGATCATCGGGAGTCAAGCTAAATGGATTAGTGAGCTTCTCACCTTTTTCTTCTGCTTCTAAAATTTTCTTATTAAAGCCAGCTAAGTTTCGTACACCAAACTTACTCATGAGCTTGTAACGGCGCTCCATCTCATTTACCGCCCAATTAAGCGCGTTATAAGCCTGCTTCATATCCGTTACTACAGGACACAACAAATGAGGGATCTTGTCGTACATTGCCATCTCGAGCATTTTCGGATCAATCATGATGAGTCTTACTTCATCGGGCTTAGCTTTGAAAAGCAGTGAAAGAATCATGGCATTAATACCGACTGATTTACCAGCGCCAGTGGTGCCTGCCACTAAGCAGTGTGGCATCTTCGCCAAGTCTGCCACCATTGGGCTACCAGAGATGTCTTTGCCTAAAGCCAAAGTCAGCAATGAATGGTTATCGTTGTAGACCTGCGAAGTCAGAATCTCGGAGAGGTATACCGACTGACGGCTTGGGTTTGGCAATTCCAGAGCCATACAGGTCTTGCCAGGAATAGTTTCTACTACACGCATGCTGACTACACCGAGCGCACGAGCAAGGTCACGTGAGAGATTAACGATTTGACTACCCTTCACACCCACAGCTGGATCAATCTCGTAGCGGGTAACAACAGGGCCAGGGTAAGCAGCAATCACTGTTACCTGCACATTGAATTCTGCGAGCTTGCGTTCAATTAAACGGGATGTGAATTCCAATACATCAGCAGAAATGGTTTCTTTTACTTCTGGTACTGGATCCAATAATGCCAGTGGTGGTAATTCTGAATCGGGGATATCCACGAACAATGGTTGTTGTTTCTCACGCTCGACACGTGCACTCTTTGGAATTTCTGCTGGTGCACGCACAATTTGTACGGGGGCTGCAACTTCCACACGTCCGCGGAATTCTTCCACAAATTCTTCACGCTCTTCAGCAGCAGCTTCGCCTAGCTTACGATCTTCTTCGCTATCGCGCCGCTCACGAATGCGATGATAGGACACTTCTAAAAAACGCCCTACTTTCTCAGCAACATCCAACCATGAAAAGTGCAGGAACAAAGACAAGCCAGCACAGAGACCAAATAGAAGAATGAGCGTCGCGCCAGTAAAACCCAAGGACATCTGGAGGGGATCGCCGATCAACTCCCCCAAAATGCCACCAGGAGGTCTAGGGAGCTCCCAGGACAATGAATGCATCCGAATAGACTCAAGACCCATGCTGCAGATTAAAGTCAGCCCAAAGCCCAACCAGCGCACTAAGAGCGAGTCCGGCTTAGCATCAGGGTCTGGAGGAAGCGGAATACTCCAAAGTTCCCGCCAACCATTGAGCACACGGCGCCCAAATAGAACCACCCACCAAAAGGCAGAGAGTCCGAAGATATAGAGCATTAAATCCGCTAAATAAGCACCAAAACGACCACCTAGGTTCCTGGGGGTCTCAAAACTGGCATGGGACCAAGCTGGATCTGCCTTGGAATAGGTCAGCAAAATAGCAAATAAACCGAGACAGAGGCCTAAAGAGATAAACCACCGAGCCTCAAGTAGCAGGCGAGGCATCCGGCCCGAACTACCGTTTTCCGGTGGCTGGGTCATTGGGGACTTCGGGTATACAGTTCTCGCCATGTTCTGCTGATTGTAAACAAGCAAATCTATAATTTGGGGATGACTACAAATACCCCAAAACACTCCAAAGTTCTTATCCTCGGTTCTGGCCCTGCTGGCTATACCGCTGCCGTCTATGCCGCCAGAGCCAATTTAAACCCCACCCTCATTACTGGCTTGGCTCAGGGCGGTCAATTAATGACCACTACAGACGTCGAAAACTGGCCTGCTGACGCAGATGGCGTCCAAGGACCCGAGCTCATGGAGCGCTTTTTAAAGCATGCGGAACGCTTCAATACGGAGATCATTTTTGACCATATTCATACTGCAGCCCTTACTGAGAAACCCATTCGTCTGGTAGGCGACTCTGGAACCTATACCTGCGATGCACTGATTATTTCTACTGGGGCTTCTGCTCAATACATTGGCCTACCAAGTGAAGAAGCATTTATGGGTCGCGGCGTTTCTGGTTGTGCAACGTGCGATGGTTTTTTCTACCGCAATCAAGATGTCTGTGTAGTTGGTGGTGGTAACACTGCAGTGGAAGAGGCGCTCTACCTTACCGGCATCGCGAAAAAAGTCACCGTCATTCACCGTCGCGATAAATTCCGCGCAGAGCCCATTTTGAATGATCGGTTAATGGCTAAAGTTGCTGAAGGCAAAGTAGAGCTCAAACTTAACTCCACACTCGAAGAAGTGCTTGGTGATGAAAAAGGTGTTACCGGTGTGCGCATCAAGAAACAAGATGGCAGTACAGAAGACATTGCTGTTACAGGCGCTTTCATTGCCATCGGTCATAAGCCAAATACGGAGCTCTTCGTTGGTCAGCTCGATATGAATAATGGCTACATCAAGACCCACTCCGGTCTAGAAGGTAATGCTACTGCCACCAATATCCCTGGCGTGTTTGCAGCAGGCGATGTGCAAGATCACATCTATCGCCAAGCCATTACTAGTGCTGGTACGGGCTGTATGGCTGCATTGGATGCCCAGCGTTATTTAGAAACTTTGGATTAAGCTTTAAAAGATTTGGTAATGCAAAACGCCTAGCAATGCTAGGCGTTTTTGTTTGTTGCTTTGATTACTGTTTCTTAACGACTTACCATCGGTAACAGTGGCACGATGAGTAGCGCCACAATGTTGATGATTTTGATGAGTGGGTTTACTGCAGGGCCGGCAGTATCTTTGTAGGGATCGCCTACGGTATCACCAGTCACTGCAGCTTTATGTGCATCAGAACCTTTACCACCGAAATTACCCTCTTCGATATATTTCTTGGCATTATCCCAAGCGCCACCACCTGTACACATTGAGATCGCTACAAATAAGCCAGTCACGATGGTACCCATCAACAAACCGCCCAACGCAGCAGGTCCCAATACAAGACCAACAACAATCGGCGCAACTACTGGCAATAGTGAAGGGACAATCATCTCTTTAATTGCAGCAGAGGTGAGCATGTCCACTGCTTTGCCGTACTCAGGCTTTGCAGTGCCTTCCATGATTCCAGGAATATCGCGGAACTGACGACGTACCTCTTCAACTACCGCACCAGCACAACGACCAACTGCTTCCATTGCCATCGCACCAAACAAGTAAGGAATCATGCCGCCAATAAAGAGGCCAATAATCACCATATGGTTAGACAAATCGAAAGAGACTTGTTGACCAATGCCTTCTAGCGCATGGGTGTAGTCAGCAAAGAGCACGAGTGATGCTAAACCAGCAGATCCAATGGCATAACCCTTAGTAACTGCTTTAGTGGTGTTACCAACCGCATCCAATGGATCAGTAATATCGCGAACTGCTTGTGGTAAACCGGCCATCTCTGCAATACCACCCGCATTATCAGTGATAGGGCCATAAGCATCTAGCGCAACCACAATACCGGCCATGGACAACATGGCCGTTGCTGCAATCGCAATACCATACAAGCCTGCTAACCAATATGCTGCGTAAATCGCGGCGCATACAAACAGCACAGGATAAGCAGTGGACTTCATGGAAATACCTAAGCCAGCAATGATGTTGGTGCCATGACCTTTAGTAGAGGCTTCTGCAATATGTTGCACTGGCTTGAATTGTGTACCGGTGTAGTACTCAGTGATCCAAACCAAACCTGCAGTCAACAGTAGACCCACTATTGTTGATCCAAACAAGCGCCACTGACTGCCAGGAATACCGAGCGCATCATCAGGCATGATGAAGTTAGTTACAAAATAGAAGGCAATCAAAGATAAACCGCCAGCAATGATCAAGCCCTTATACAAAGCAGGCATCACATTCTTCATCCCAGGCGTTGCTTTAACAAATGAGCACCCAATGATAGAAGCAATAATAGAGACACCGCCTAAGACCAATGGGTAAACAATTGCAGCCACTGGTGCGCTTGAAATTATTAATGATCCCAGCACCATTGTTGCAATGAGAGTTACTGCATAAGTTTCAAATAAGTCAGCTGCCATACCTGCGCAATCACCGACGTTATCACCAACGTTATCTGCAATCACTGCAGGATTACGGGGATCATCTTCCGGAATTCCGGCTTCTACTTTGCCGACTAAGTCAGCGCCAACGTCAGCACCTTTAGTAAAGATACCGCCGCCAAGACGGGCAAAGATGGAAATTAATGAGGAGCCGAATGCCAAACCAATCAATGGATGCAATACAGCGGAGAGATCTTGACCTGAGCCAATGGAGACGAGGAACATGAAGAAAAGACCAACCCCCAAAAGGCCAAGGCCAACTACCAACATTCCGGTAATGGCACCACCCTTAAATGCGACATTCAGGGCTTCATTCATTCCCTTGGTAGCTGCTTCAGCGGTTCGAACGTTGGCACGCACCGATACGTTCATGCCAATAAAGCCGCATGCTCCAGATAAAACCGCACCAACTACAAAGCCGATAGCAGTAGCGAAGTCTAAGAAGAGCGCCATCAGAATAGTCAGAACTACCCCGACCACAGCGATTGTTTTGTATTGGCGCGACAAATACGCTGCGGCGCCCTGCTGAATCGCCTCTGCAATCTCTTGCATTTTGGCATTACCTGTACTCTGCTTCAAAATCCAGCTGCGCATCACAAAACCGTAAATTACGGCCAGGACACCGCATGCCAAGGCAAAATACAAGCCTAAAGTGACATTACTCATGCTTGAACTCCCTAAAGTTGATCTTTAATGTTTTATATATCTAGTGCTTAGGCCGACCCAGTTTTGGAAAGCTTTAAACTACGATCTTTAAGCTACATCAGTATGTAACAGAATCACCCCTGCGACCCTTTGGTGGAATCAGGGTATTTACTAATCACTATTCGGAGTATTTATGAGTCTCGACAACGTCAAGCCAGGCAAAAAGATCCCTGAGAGCTTCAACGTCATTATTGAAATCCCAATGAACGCTGATCCAATCAAGTATGAAGTGGATAAGGAAAGTGGCGCAATTTTCGTTGACCGTTTCATGGGTACTGCAATGCACTATCCATGTAACTATGGCTACATTAATAAAACAATCGCTGGTGATGGTGACCCGGTTGACGTTCTCGTAATCACCCCATTTCCACTCATCCCAGGCGTTGTAGTAAGCTGCCGTGCAATTGGCCTACTGAAGATGGAAGACGAAGCTGGACAAGACGCCAAATTATTAGCCGTTCCTGAAGACAAAATTTTGCCGATCTACACGCATTGGCAAAAACCAGAAGATATCAACCCACTCCGTTTGAATCAAATTCAACACTTCTTCGAGCATTACAAAGATCTCGAGCCAGGCAAGTGGGTAAAAGTCAGTGGTTGGGGTGGTGTTGCCGATGCCCATCAAGAAATTTTGGCAGGCATCGAGCGTTACAACAAAGAACATCAGTAATCAGCAAAGGCTTTGTGAGTCGGAGTGAGTGCGCAGAAAATTGCCTTAGCCCAAATGAACCCATTACTGGGCGATCTGGCTGGCAATGCGCAACTGATTCACAAAGCCGCTTTAGACGCCTTTAAACAAGGCGCCAAACTGGTAGTCACTCCTGAGCTTTCGCTTACTGGATACCCTCCCGAAGATCTCTTACTGCGCCCTGCTTTCATTGAAGCAACGCAGCAGCAGCTCGATCTCTTAACGAAAGAATTGGCGCAGTATCCAGACCTGACAGTGGTTGTAGGTCACCCCAAAAAGACCCCCGTTGGTCTGCAAAACTTTGCATCTGTTTTGCAAAATGGCAAAGTAATTGCAGGCTATGCCAAACAAGAATTGCCCAATCATGAAGTGTTTGATGAAGTACGCTACTTCGTTCCCGGCAATCAAGCCTGTGTTTTTGCATGCGAAGGTATTCGCTACGGTTTAATTCTCTGTGAAGATGCCTGGCATGCTGGTCCAGCTAAACAAGCACATGCTGCTGGTGCGCAAGTATTGCTCGTACCGAATGCATCGCCTTATCACTTGAAGAAAGAAGCGCTGCGCATAGAAGTACTGCGGGGACATATCGCGCAAACCAATATGCCCTTGGTCTATGTCAATGCTGTTGGTGGCCAAGATGAATTGGTATTCGATGGCGGATCTTTTGCTCTCAATTCTCAGGGCGAAGTCGTCATGGCTATGCCTCAATTTATCGCTGACTTAGGTTTCGTAGAAATTCGTTCGTCCGGCGATCTAGAAACAGGTCCCATCACTCCACCCCAAAGCGTTGAAGCACAAGCCTATCAGGCGCTGGTTCTGGGGGTGCGTGACTACGTGAACAAGAATCGCTTTCCAGGCGTCATTATTGGTCTATCCGGTGGAGTGGATTCCGCTTTGGTATTGGCAATTGCAGTGGATGCTTTAGGTCCTGACAAAGTGCGTACCGTAATGATGGCTTCGCGCTATACCGCTGACATCTCCTGGATAGATGCTTGTGAAATGGCCCAAAATTTAGGCGTTCAATACGACGAGATCCCCATCAGTGGTCCGGTAGATGCTTTAGAAGAATCATTGGCGGAGCAATTTAAGGGTCTAAAGACCGACGCTACCGAAGAGAATATTCAGGCTCGGGTCCGTGGCACCCTACTAATGGCTCTATCAAATAAAACCGGTCGTTTAGTTTTAACCACAGGTAATAAGAGTGAGATGGCGGTGGGTTATTGCACGCTCTATGGCGACATGGCCGGTGGATTTGCCGTGATTAAAGATATCGCTAAGACTTTGGTTTATCGCTTATGCGCGTATCGCAATAGCATTAGCCCAGTTATTCCAGAACGCATCCTAACCCGCGCCCCATCAGCGGAATTGCGCCCTGATCAAACTGACCAAGATAGCCTGCCTTCTTATGAAGTTTTGGACGGAATTGTGGAGCGGTATATGGAGCAAAACCAGTCCATCGCAGAAATCATTGCTGCCGGCTTTAATCCGGAGAGCGTTGAAAAGGTCACCCGCCTCATCAAGCTAAATGAATATAAGCGCCGCCAAGCGCCTCCAGGAGTTCGCGTGACTACCCGTGCTTTTGGCCGCGACTGGCGCTACCCCATTACTTCACAATTTAGAGCCTAAAACTGCCAATTTAGGGCTATTTTGCAGGTAAGCTCGAGTTCTAGGTATGATTACTGCATTAGGGAGAACATATGAAATTAATTACATCAATTATTAAACCGTTCAAGCTCGATGAAGTGCGTGAAGCATTGGCTGAAGTGGGCGTTACTGGCTTAACCGTTACTGAAGTAAAAGGTTTTGGCCGCCAAAAGGGACACACAGAACTGTATCGTGGTGCAGAGTATGTAGTTGACTTCCTGCCCAAGGTAAAAGTAGAAGCCGTGGTACCTGGTGACCGCGTTGAGGCTGCTATCGAAGCCATTACTAAAGCAGCTCGCACTGGAAAAATTGGTGACGGGAAAATTTTCGTCACTGCAGTTGAGCAAGTCATTCGTATTCGCACCGGCGAAACAAACGAATCTGCAGTTTGATTACTGCTTGAACTAATACAGATTCTCAGTTGCGCTGAGAATCTGTTGCAGGCACAGACTGACTGAGCTCAGTTGCCTCCAAAATAATTGTTTTCCCGCCAGCATTACCGGTGCGCACCTTAGTGCCCTGGAAATACAAATCCACCTGATTTAAGCCTGACGTTAAGATCTTAAAGGGGGGTTTACCGTAAATATTTACACCCACCCCAGGTTCTAAGGTTTTATTTTGGGTTTTTCCAGTCGCATCAATTACGCAAACAGTCTGGGTTGTCTTTGATTGAACGTAAACCATGTCGCCCGCCTTTTTAGGGGCTTCAGACTTATAGCTTGCAACCGACAAATCAGCGCTAGGGCATTCAGTAGAGGGCGTCTGGGAGGCACTTACCACTACTGATGGCATAGACCCAGCAATTGCCACTGGCGAACCAGGCTTGATATCTTGCGCGTTTTCTGGGGTACTCGGTGTATTGGGTGGCACTGCTTCGACCATAACCTCTTCTACCACTACAACCTCCTCTTTGACGGGCTCAGGAAAAAATAAGGGTCGCAAATTAATCACTGCAAATACACCCGCAGCAGCAACACTTAATAAGAGAAATAATTTTTTACTTGAACTACTTGGAGTCTTTTCTTTATTAAACCCACGATTAACAGCAAACTTTTGGGTATTGATCCGTTTTGCTAGCTTAGGCTGCAAGTCAGGTTTTTTTGTCTCCGCCACTTTTTCCCCAACTTGTTCAGCTGGTATTTCTGCGGCAGTTTTTGGATTGGGAAAAAGCCCACCAAAATCAAATGCCTCTTCTTCTTTTAGTTTTAATAATCCTGCCACTTTTTTCGCTGCAGTCACTTTGACTTGTGCACCGTAATAAGAACTGCTTTCGCCATTTTCAATCTGCTCTATTTGACGTACAGAAAGGCAAGCCATCCCAGACAATTCTTTGGTAGTTAAGCCGAGACTCTCTCTAGCCTTAGTAAAAGCTTCTTTTCGAATCTCTGGCAATTTGACATTAGTTGGCATGACGATTCTCTTGTCTCTTCATTGGTTACCTATGTAAGCAACTCTAAAGCTTTGATAATGTTAATCCTTATTTAATATTAGTACTTCAGAGCCAGCAAATAAATTAGCCCTGTAGCTAGCTACTTAATGGGTGATGCTCCAAATCCGACTCCAAAAATTTTTTCACCAAGGCCTGAACTGAGTAAGTGTTCATCTTATACATGACCCTAGCCTTGTGAACCTTAATCGTGGCATCGGTTGTTCCCAGCTTCACAGCAATATCTTTATTTAGAAGCCCTTTCACCAGCCAGATACATACCTCTCGTTCTCTTGGTGTCAGGCTTTCGTACTCTCTTGTTGTTTCCACGTCCATGGAAACCCGCTTTAACTGACATCCATCAAAGGCAATTGCATCTGCCACCGCCTTTAGTAACTCCTCTAGATTGAAGGGTTTGAATAAGAAATCCAAAGCCCCTTTCTTTAAGCCTTGCACAATTTGGTGGGGGTGACTTTGCCCACTGACGAATACAATTGGCGTCTTGCGACCCAAGCTCAGAAGCTTTTCTTGCAAATCTAAGCCCGTCATATCCGGCATTTGCATATCCAAAAGAATGACTGCGGGCGCTATCGGAATGGACTTTTGCAGAAAGGTAGCGGCAGATGAATAGTCCTCTACCAGGTACCCGAGCTCGCGCAGCATTCTAGAGAGGGATACCCGCATGGACTCATCATCATCAATTAAGTAGATATGGCCGGCTTTAGTCATTAAATTCAGGGGGGAAAGTTGTTAATAAGCTAATGTACTGCAGTAAGTTTCGGCAAGCTATTAGCTTCATGGCTAATATTTACGCTCTAAATCAATGAATTCATTCACTTTTATATTGCAACGCAGCATATTAATAGCTTATGTGGTATCCAATGAGAAGCTCAGACTCATTTTACGTATCACGGCACAATAGAGCCTTTCGAAATAAACCTTTTCTGGAGTAATAAGCATGAAACGCCTTAATGAACGCTCACGTATGGTCACCGAGGGAGTCGCTCGTGCACCCAATCGTTCGATGTATTACGCAATGGGTTATCAAGAAAAGGATTTTTCCAAGCCAATGGTTGGTGTTGCCAATGGCCACTCCACCATTACCCCCTGTAATAGTGGCTTACAAAAATTAGCAGATACTGCTGTTATTGCACTTGAAGAAGCGGGTGCCAAAGCGCAAATATTTGGAACACCCACTGTTTCAGACGGCATCGGCATGGGCACCGAAGGGATGAAGTATTCCCTCGTATCACGTGAAGTCATTGCGGACAGCATTGAAGTTTGCGTCAATGGTCTTTGGCAAGATGGAGTTGTTGTCATCGGCGGCTGCGATAAAAATATGCCAGGTGGCATGATGGCATTAGCTCGTACTAACGTACCAGGTATTTATGTTTATGGTGGAACAATTAAGCCAGGTCACTACAAAGGCAAAGAACTGAATATTGTTTCTGCATTTGAAGCGGTTGGTGAATTCACCTCCGGCAGATTAAGTGCAGAAGATTTAAAAGGGGTTGAAGAAAATGCCTGTCCAGGCAGTGGCTCTTGCGGTGGTATGTATACAGCCAACACGATGAGCTCATCCTTCGAGGCTCTCGGCATGAGCCTGCCCTACTCTTCCACAATGGCTAATGAAGATGAGGAAAAAGTAGTAAGTGCTGCCGAATCTGCTCGTGTCTTAGTAGAGGCCATTAAAAATAATTTGCGTCCACGTGACATCATCACCAAAAAATCGATTGAGAATGCGGTTAGCGTGATCATGGCAGTAGGCGGCTCTACCAATGCAGTATTGCACTTCCTAGCCATTACTAGCGCTGCTGAAATTGATTGGACAATCGATGACTTCGAGCGCATTCGTAAACGCGTTCCCGTGATCGTGGATATGAAACCATCTGGCACTTATTTAGCTACCGATTTACATCAAGCTGGTGGTATTCCTCAAGTCATGAAAATCTTGCTAGACGGTGGATTGCTCCATGGTGAATGCATGACGATTACTGGCAAGACCATTGCTGAAGTGTTGAAAGACATTCCTTCAGTGCCACGCGCAGACCAAAAAGTCATTCGCACTCTGGATAATCCTTTGTATAAGCAAGGCCACTTAGCAATCCTCAAGGGCAATATCTCTCCAGAAGGGTGTGTGGCGAAGATTACTGGCTTGAAGAACCCTTCTATCACTGGTCCAGCTCGTGTATTTGATTCTGAAGATGATGCAATGGCAGCGATCATGGCCCAAAAGATCAAAGATGGTGACATCGTAGTGATCCGCTATGAAGGTCCAAAAGGCGGCCCTGGTATGCGCGAAATGCTTGCCCCTACCTCAGCGCTTGTTGGTCAAGGTTTAGGCGAGTCTGTCGGCCTCATCACCGACGGTCGCTTCTCGGGTGGTACTTGGGGTATGGTGGTTGGGCACGTTGCTCCTGAAGCCTATGTTGGTGGTGTCATCGCCCTCATCAACGAAGGTGACTCCGTCACTATTGATGCTCACCAACTTCTGATTCAACTCAATGTCGACGAAGCGGAGATTGCTAAACGACGTGCAGCCTGGGTGCAACCGAAGCCCCGCTATACCCGCGGCTTGCTTGCCAAGTACGCAAGCCTTGCCAGTAGCGCCAGTAAAGGTGCGGTAACCGATCTAAATTTAGATCTATAAAGTCAGAGGCATTAATAGCAAAAGCCCCTAGGTAAAACTAGGGGCTTTTTTATTTCTACTCCGTTTTTACTACCTAGGTGAATTAATGCTTCATTGCGGCTGGATTACCCATCGCATTCACTGGCATTTTCACTTCAACTTCACCAGCCTTTGCAAACTTCAATTTAACCGGTACTGTTTCACCAGCAGCCAATGGCGCTTTGATATTTATAAACATAATATGCATGCCGCCTGGCTTTAATTCAACCGCACCACCCGCTGGCACGGGAATATCTTTCACTTGACGCATCTTCATCACATTCCCCTCCATTGCCATTTCATGAAGTTGGACTTCACCGGCAACCGGAGAGCTAGCGGAGACTAATAAATCCGTGCCGCCTTTATTTTCTATTTTCATAAAACCACCAGCCACCTGCTGACCAGGAACAGTTGCGCGAGTATAGGCGCCCTCAATCTTGATTGGACCTAGCTTTGCATCCTGTGCGTACACCGAAAAACTTAAACCTAAAGTCGCCACCAATAAAGCCAATGTATTGCGTTTCATACTTTCCCCCTTTAGTTAACCTTATAGCCCAAGATAGCTCTTAAGCTCTTTTTCAAATTGCTCTTGCTCATTCATCACTACAAAAAATCCAATAGGCACTTCTTTAGTTGAACTCTTCAGAGCTAAACGATGCCTGCCAGTGCCACCACAATAGAGTTTTGTCCAAATAGTATTGAATTCTTCAATCTGTACTTTTCCACCCCAACTTTTTTCCACAATTAATTGCTTACCTGTAATAGTGATCTTTTCATAATCAAGCGCATGACGCGAATACACATACAAAGCGATGGTGAGAACTAAAAGTGCCAATGATGTGAAAATGAGGATCATCCATGCACCTAGTAACCAAAAGTAGCCTGCCACCAATAATGAGAAGCTGACGATCGACAAATAGAAAAGACCCACCTGCTTAGGCGAGAAGGAGCAATTTCTTTTCATGAGCCAGGTTCGCATGATGTTGAATCCTAAGAACCTTTCGCCATCCAAGCTTGTAGCTCTTGAAAATGAATGAGTCCTGTTTTTCGAGATGCTTTCCCGTTTTTATCGATCAAAATCGTGGTGGGTGTTTCTCCGTGCCACTTTGGGTCAATCTCATAACGCAAGCGCTCATCAAATGGTGCTGCAACGTAATAATTATTGGCATTTTCTAGATTTGCCTTAGTCAGCATTTTTTGCATACTTTCAGTAGATACATCATCTACCTGAATAAATACGATCTTTGCGTTCGGATGGCTTTTCAGAAAACTACCCCATTGGGGCATTTCTTTAATGCAGGATGGGCAAGTAACGCCCCAAAAGTGGATGACCAAAGGCGCGCCATTTGCAGTCTTGATCAAGCTAGACCAATTCCCATTTTGATATGGCTTCAGCGTGGACTTATCTGCCAACGCCAAGCCAGCTACTCCAATCATCAACATGAATGCGAGTACGATTTTTTTCATCATTTCTGCCCAATCTGAATTAACTGATATCCATCTAGTCGCGTTAACCAGGATAAAAATACCGTATTGCCTTGATTGACGAGTAAAGGATGGTCGCTATACCCGCTTGTTTTAGAAATCATTTGTGGAATGCCCCAAGTTTTACCATCATCA
>Ga0194037_1001146_pt1 | contig 19677 bp, 15 predicted proteins | sample JunL306m_MetaG_FD_148653 | JGI IMG/M metagenome (GOLD analysis project Ga0194037, IMG submission 148653) | Anoxic zone freshwater microbial communities from boreal shield lake in IISD Experimental Lakes Area, Ontario, Canada - Jun2016-L304-6m | ecosystem: Environmental > Aquatic > Freshwater >...
GTATCTGTTCAGGGTATGACCTTCATTCAATATAAATTACAACAGAATGATGGTAAGATAGAGTACGCTATCAGCTTCTCTGCAGGGGTTAAACAGAATGAGAATAAATTTAATATTCAGTCAATCTGGTTAACCAGAAACTACGCTATACAGGATACTATGTACAACTTCCAGGTATGGGCAGTAGAACCTGCAATGGCTAAGAACATGGTGGGTAGTATACTTACTAAATTGAATGCTGTTTTACCAGTAAGTCAGATTGTAGATTCATTCGGAATTCCTACCACTTATATTACTGATGTTACTCGTACACAGAACAAGCTGATTATGAATGTTAGAAATAACACCAATGCTACTAATGGAGCTATCAGTATTACAGTAAGAGGTAACGAGAATATGACCACTACCTCACCAATGTCTGTGCCAGTTACTTTAATACCAAACGGTGTTACACCAGTAACAATTGATGTGAAAGATAGTTATGAAAGTGATATCAGTCTGATGGTAGATAATACTGTGAAAGACATGGTTTACATGAATGATGGTAACTGGAATTATAGCTTAAGCAAAGCTTCTATTGTTCCTAATAAATTCACAATCAGTAATGATGGAATCATGCCAACTGCTGATGAATACAGATTGTTTAGAAATGTAACTATCGATGTAAATGTTCCTGACTATGTATCAGTGTACAAGATGATGAAAGCAGGTGGATTGAGTAGGAATGTAAGTGCATACAATCAGTTACAATTTAAAACAAGTGCAACTGGTTCAGGTAAATTAACCATTATGTTGCAAAAAGCTTCTATCACTAACTGGAGCGAACAATATACTTACACAATGCCGATCAGTGGAGACCTTAAGGATTATGCGGTTAATCTTAGAGACTTCAGATCAACCAGCACAAATGATACCTTAAAAGCGGATGATATTGTTACCATTACATTCTCTTTCATAGGTAGTGGAAACAATAATCATATTGTTGCATCTCTTGCTGATGTGAAATTCTCAAAAGCTACTTCCACAACAGTTCCTGTAACAACAGTGGCTACCAACATGACGGTTTATCCTAACCCTGCAATAGACAGATTCAAGGTTAAGTTCATGTCGGATAAGGATGCTAAACTGAGTCTGAAGTTAGTAGAAATGGGTACTGGTAGAGTTATACTGATGAAGGAAGTAAGTGCAGTAGTAGGAGAGAACATAGTACCAGTTGAAGTAACAACATACATAAATAGTGATGGACATTATGTACTGATGTTAAGCAATGAGACTATTAAATATACACCATTTAAAATGGCGATTAGAAGATAATAAGGACTGGAATTACTACAATAAATCCCTGAAGGAGCAATCCTTTTTGGGTTTTTTATGGAAAAAAAAGCTATTCTTCTATGATATCTCTCTTTATCAATAATAATTTTATAGCATCTGTTTTCTCGGTAAAATAATCTTCCAGATGGGTAGCGTGAATTTGTTTTAATACCTTCAGATAATGCCCTGCTATTGAAGCGTAATAAGTTTGATCATCTATACGGAAATCCTTTACCAGTTTAATAGCAAGTTCTACGCGGTATAATTTAAGTTCAATTATGTCGATACTGAAAACAGAAACTTTTTCGAACTCTTTGATAATATTATTGATCTCAGTAATCCGGTAACTATTGCTGGAACGGGTAGAAGCACGTTGAAATTCTTTCTCAATTTTCTGTTTATATTTCGACAGTAAAGCCTGAGTGTCATTGCTAAGTTCGGCAGTATAAAAATGCTTTACCTGATCAAACTTTTCGAATAGTTTTATAATCTCTCCCTGCAATTCTTCATTGCTGAGTGTAGTGATAAATTTCTTTAGTTCTTTCTTATTCATTTATGCAATTATAAATAATCTTTAGATACCTCTGCCGCCAGGGGTGCATAAATTTATTTCCCACTATGCTGCTTGTTTAATGGATATGGTTCTGATTTTTGCCAAGTCATTATTTTGATATACGGTTCTAAGGTTCAGTATATTTTGTAACCCATCTATACTCCATACCTGCCCCGATTGTTTGCAACGACATTGTATCAAGGTTCTATGAGCCGATTCTATGGCACCTGAGCCTATAATGCCAGCACCTATAGATTTGTAGGCTTTATAATCCATCCTATTTATGTTTGATGTATAGTAATTAATGATGCTTGTTGCTGCTTTTCTACAATTGTTTTCTTCGGCTATTTTGGATATGTTTTTAATCACCATTTTAACTGCCCCATCAAGCAATAAATCACTTTGTTCTTCTGCCCATTTTTTGCCTATCATTTTATCACTAAAAGCTTCGTCTTTAAAATGATGCAGATACTCAACTGCGTGATAATAGTCTAAAATAGAAGTTGATCTTCCATAAGCATCTTCTGCATAATTTTTTATCCAAGGAGCGCCATCGCTGACTATTATTAATTGCTCTTCATTTAGCTTATAATTTTCTAGTAACATGTCAAGCTGTTCTGTAAATTTCTTACTGTCTGTAAGCAGACCCAAATACTGCGAATGCTTTATGTAGTTTGGTTTCCCTTCAATCCTCTTGCAATCTGTTTCTTTAAATATTCTAGCTACTTTAACTTCCTTCCAACCCTCTTCTTTGGTAAATACCATAGAGCCATCTATCATTAAATATACCTTTTCTTCTTTGGTGATATTTTTAATAACTGGCTGCAATAAATGGTTGTCTTTTGAACAAACATTACCGTAATAATTTACTACCTTGTTTACTTGAACTGCAGAAGTCTTATAGCCAATTAAAAACTCCAATACCTCGCAACTTTTCTCATATACATTCAATTGCCCAACATAGCCTACTTTCTCTAGGAGCAAAGGACTCATTTTAAAACCACTCTCATGCTGTGCTAATGGATGATTATTAGCTACAGTTAACTTGCCAAATGTTGTTGAAATTATTTTTTTTTCTTAGGATTAGAGGGTACTTCTCCAAGGTTTTTCTCTAAAATAGACAAACTTAGTTCTTTCATCAAATCGCTCAAACCAAGCTCATAATCATAAAAGTTATCTAGCTTGTTTAAATCTTTGATGCTGTCATATTTTGAGGACGCTAGCTCTAAAAATTCTTCTTTAGTCATAAAATAGGTTTATATCTATAACGTAAAAAAGTGGAAAATAATTTATGCACCCGCCGCCAGTGATAAAACTAAAGAAACGGGAAGATATTTTATGGATAATAAAACCAATTATAATAAATCCTATAATCAGCATGAATGGCCATAGTAGAAAGCTGATAAAACGGTATCCGGTGGTATAGTGTAACAAAGAAAATATGCTATCTATTCCAATAGCAACCAGCGGCGCATGTGCCAGATAAATAAAAAAGGCATAATTGCTTGCTGCTGTAAACCATTTTTGATTCATCAGAAAAGTAACTAATGCATTACTGCCATACCAAGCTGCTATTAGTCCTGAAAATACGGATAGCTTTAATAGTAATGCCAGTATAGGATAAATGCCATTTCCCAGTAAAGGCATTCCCTTAAAAGCAAACCATGTTTTAATGGTTATTAAACTAAGAGAAGTAAGTCCCCACCATATTGGGTTAAGCCATTTTGAAGGTGCTTCAATATTGAATTTATTTTTCTGTATCCATACGCCCAGCGAGAAGAATAATAGTCCTTCGCCTTCTAAAATAACTGCACCAAAAGTAGATAGCCATAAAAAGGTTGCAACGCTGAAGAATATCCATTTCCCTTTAGGGTGCATTACACACCTGAGTATAAATTTGTAGCCGAGGTTGTAGAAAAATAGTACCCATATAAACCATAGTTGATAGGATACAGGAGCAAAAATCCATCTTGCAATAACTTCATACCAATGATATTGATGAAGAAATACCTGATGCTCATTCATCCATGCAATGTTTGTAGCTTTTACCATTGATTTTGTGTAAGGAAATAGTTCTAAAGAATATACTAATGCCAATCCTGCAGCGCTCCATATAAAATAAGGTATCAGCAAGGATTTAAATCTTTTCTTTATCCGGATATTATTTGGTTGGTCGTCTTTAAATGCATATAAATAACCAGAGATGATGAACAATAAAGGCATAGTAAAACGGACTAATCCATTAGCAATAAATAGTTCACTGAAGGAGGTAATAGTAAGCGGCTCGTTTGGTGTAGTCCATGGTTGCAGGTAACGAATGTTTAAGTTGTATGAGTGTGCCATTACTACTGTGAGTATAGTAAGAAATGACCAGCATTTAAATTTCTTGCTTACAAATTCCGGGATACTATTCATCGTATTTCTTTTCTGATGGCATAAATTAATTCGTCCTGATATTCTCCGTTTTTAAATAGCCCATTTACTATCCTTGCTTCCAATATAAATCCCGATTTTTCCAGTACTCTTTGGGAGCCTAAGTTGTTACCAAAAGGACGGGCAAATAATCGATTGATGTTATAGGTATTGAAAGCAAATGGAATAATCTCCTGTATGGCTTGAGTAATGATTCCTTTGCCCCAGAAAGGCTCTGCCAGCCAATAACCCAGTTCTGCATTTTTCTGATGAATATCTGTCTGAAGGTGAACCCCAATTCCACCCACAGCCTGTCCTTCAATTTCAATAGCAAATATGTGTACAGGTTTATCCAGATTGGCAAAGGCTATAAAGTCCATCCCTGCTTTTTTGGTGTAAGGGTATGGAAACTTGTTCGTCATGAATTTTGATATGTTGTAATTGTTGGCATACAGCACCAGATTATTTAAATCATTAGCACTCCAGGGACGTAATATTATTTCCATACACAGGTGTTATTAAAACACAAATCTACTTCTTTTAGCAATTTGCTTTGGATAGTTTACATCTGCGGTAAAAGGAATTGACGATTCTGAACTTTTCTTAACAAGGGATGTTTTATTTTAAGTTTACTTTTGTGGGCATCAATTCAGATATATAATCTGATAGATTAAATTAAGTAATAAATCATTTAAAATAAATAATATGTTGAATTTTGAATTTAAGAATCCTACGAAGATTCTTTTTGGAAAAGGACAGATAGAAAAGTTGTCGAAAGAGATACCTGCCAGTGCAAGAGTATTAATGTTGTATGGTGGTGGAAGTATAAAGCAGAATGGAATTTACGAACAGGTTATAAAAGCACTTGCCGGATATACAGTGTTTGAATTTGGTGGCATTCCAGCCAATCCTGAGTACTCGGTATTAATGGAGGCACTTGCTATCATTAAACAGGAGAAAATTGACTATTTGTTAGCAGTGGGAGGTGGGTCTGTAATAGATGGCACCAAGTTTTTATCATCTGCCGCTTTATATACAGGTGATAATCCCTGGGAGATTCTTTCCAAGGCAATTCGTACCGATAAGGGCATGCCATTTGGTACAGTGCTTACACTGCCTGCTACTGGTTCGGAAATGAATTCTGGTGCGGTAATTACCAATGCTGCTACACAGGAAAAACTGGGTATGGGTGGTTCTGGTTTATTTCCAGAGTTTTCTATCATGGATCCGCAGGTAGTTAAGTCTATACCGCAGCGCCAGTTGGCCAATGGTATTACCGATGCATTTACCCATGTACTGGAACAATATATGACCTATCCTGCACAGGCATTTCTGCAAGATAAATTTGCAGAAAGTATCATGCAGACTTTAGTAGAAATAGCGCCAAGAATAATGGCTGATCCTGCCGATTATGAAGCAGCGGCTAACTTTATGTGGTGCTGTACTATGGCACTGAATGGCCTTATACAAAAGGGCGTGCCTACCGATTGGGCAGTACATGCAATTGGGCACGAGCTAACTGCCCAGTTTGGTATTGATCATGCAAGAACCCTTGCCGTAATTGCGCCAAGTCATTATCGTTATAGTTTTGAAACTAAGAAAGAAAAACTTGCTCAGTATGCTACCAGAGTATGGGGTGTAACGGAAGGAACTATTGCAGAGAAGGCAACTGCAGCAATTGCTAAAACGGAAGACTTCTTTCATTCATTGGGGATACAAACAAAGCTGTCGGAATATACTGCTGATTATGCTGGTACAGCAGAGAAAATAGAAGCCCGTTTTACTCAGAGAGGCTGGTTAGGTCTTGGCGAACATAAAGCTATTAAGCCTGCAGATGTAGCAAAGATTGTTGCTATGAGTTACTAGTTTACTAGGTTCAAAAGGTTTAAAGGGTTTAATAAGTTTAAGTAGTATGAATACTGTTATATAATTAAATTATTAAATCACTATTTCTAAAATATAAGAGCAGTTTACTTTTTACGGTAAACTGCTCTTTTTTGGATAACAGAATGGGTAGTATAATCCGTTATAGAAATTCTATTTCAAAATCAGCATTATTTGTATGGCTTAAGTTCTGCACCATCAAATATTTGTTTGCTTCAATATTGCCTAATAAAGCAGCTTCAATGGTAACACTTGTATTGCCAACTATTACTACGCCATGTATGGAATAATCACCATCGCCGCCATCGCTTATGTATACTCTGAAACCTGCTTCCGAAGTGGCACTGATCCATAACTCATCGGTAGGAAGAAAAGTGTGTTTTACTACTTTATACTTTGCATCTGGTTTTATGGAATGCATGAAAAAGATCTGATGATAACTATGTATAAATTTAATGGGGAAATACTTAGTAATCGCAGAAGGGTTATCTTCATTTATTCCCAGTAAACGACCATAATTGCCAAACATTTTATTACACATTGCTACTCTTGCTTCTTCTACTGCCTCGCTATGATTATCGGTAGTTTTAAAAGAAACATTTTTTACATCCTGTCCCGTAGTTAATTCTATTTTAAAAGCATCAACATCGGTCTTTAAAGCAGTCAATGCAGGAATGCCTGTAAGGTTTTTACTTAATGCTGCAACAGCAGTAATACGATTGTCTTGTGAACCTATTTGAAAAGGGGTACGATTGTGCGGTAATAATTTTTTATACTCTGGTGTCTTACGTTTATATATTGCCTGAATATCGATATCCCAATCGGAAATTTTAGTATGACTTAATTGTTTCATTAATAAATTAAGTCCAAGTGTTTCTCCCGACTGTGTGCCGCCTTGTGCATGCCATAAATCATAAGCGTTTTGCATGCTTAAATAAATAGGATGAAAGATTAAATACATCGCATTAATCTCCGGGTCTGCTTTACCCGCAAATAGTGCATCGTTATGATCTTTTGCAATTCTTACTGCTAATCGGTAACTACCAACTGTAGCTACTAAAAATGTGTTGATGATAAAATTCCATGTAAGTTGTTTCATTGTATATTTTTTATATGATAAGCAAACAATATTGTTTTTACAATTCCCACAAGATGAGGGAGGATTCCGGACTTCGAACTGATAAGTATCATGTGGAGCGACCTTTAAAAATGATATTACCCCCGTTTAGCTCTAAAAAGGGTAAAAAATACTTTCTAAAAAGGCAATATATTTTTCAAAATGCTTATTAAAATCTTAATAAAACCATTTCCTACATAAATATTGAGTCAAATAAGTATCATTTGGGGTATGATTATTTAATTATTATACTATTTATAAATGTTTATACAATTAGACGAATAATTATTGCTATTTTGAATATTAATTGCCCTAATGGAAATCTTTCTAATGGGGTGATTAGGTATAATTAGTGGTGTGGAAATATAGCTATTGTACCAATTATACTTATTGATAGCATTAGACGGATAAGTTTTGGTGTTTTGAATATTATTTATACTTAAAATTGAATGATGATTGCTATAATTAATATTATTCATCCCGTCTTTTATTTAATCATTGCATCTGTAGCCTTATAGCGGCGTAAAGGCAATAAAATGCAAATGACAGTTATTTACAACAGGCTTGCTTATTTAGCCTCTTAATGCCTTAGTATGGCCAGAATTTGCTTAAGATATAATAAGATTGCATTAATTTATATTTATTTGTCCTTAATCAAACAAAATGATGGCCTAATTTACCTTATTTTGTTTGCCTGTAAAACAATATTTATAACTGGATTAAAACAATCATTAATCAATAGTATTTCATGAAGTATGTCTTTAAAATAATTTTTCTCTCTTTACTTATATGGAAGACTACCGGGGTATTATCTCAGGAAAAAAAAGATAGTTTAGCTACATATACTCCTACCTCTATTGATACAACGTTATCTGCTAAGGACAGCAATAAAATGATTGCTTCTACTTTGAAAATTATTCCTGTTAAACGAAGGAGTGGTACTATAGCTACAATTGGTGTTGCAGCATTTAGTACTTCTATGTTGAGCATGTGGCAAAAGTCGGCCAATAGTACAAGAGGTGGATTGGTTGCAGGCGGCAGTATCCTTGCTTATGGGGGTGCTATGGTAGGCTTATATTCCCTTTGGTATAAGAAGTATCCACAGTCCAAATTTCATTTCTTTAACGATAATAAAGAATGGCTGCAGGTAGATAAAGTTAGCCATGCCTATGGGGCCTATATGGAAGGGCGTGTGAGTATGGAATTGTGGAAGTGGGCAGGTGCTCCAAGAAGAGATGCTATTTGGTTTGGTGGATTGAGTGGATTGGCCTACGAAGCTATCATAGAAATTCTGGATGGATATAGTGCAGAATGGGGCTTTAGTTATGGCGATTTTCTGGCCAATATGGCAGGTAGTGCTTTGCTGGTTTCGCAAGAGCTTGCATGGGGCGAACAACGTATTCAAATGCGCTATTCTACCCATCCGGTTTCTTATCCCGATGATGCTGCTCATGTAAGGGTTAATGAACTTTTTGGGAAAACAAAACAGGAGCGATTGGTGAAAGATTATAATCCACAAACGTATTGGCTTACGGTGAATTATGCCTCTTTCTTTAAAGATAAAAACCTGCCTTCCTGGTTGCCCGTTTCCTTTGGTTATGGCGGACAGAATATGTTTGGTGCTTTTGTAAATACTGGTGAAGCTAAAGGATTAAAACGATACAGACAATGGTATATAGCCCCCGATATTGATCTTACTAAATTTAAAACTGACAGTGACTTTCTGAATACTTTATTTTTTGTAATGACACTATTCCATTTTCCTTCTCCATCTATCGAAATTTCTCAGAAAAAAGTTAAGGTGCATTGGTTGCATTTTTAGTATTAATAACTATATAATGAGGTGCGTATTTTTAAAAAGTCAGACGCTTTTATTGTATAATATTATACTTGTATGATATAATTGTTTGAATGAATAAATACTTGTTTATTATTAACTGTTTTATAGTTTATAATAAAGTATAATGGATGAAAAATGTCTTATTCTTAGCTTCACATTATTTTAAATTTCTTAATTGTATTATTTATTTTTCAATTACTATTAGATTAAAAAAATACATAATTAGTATGTTTTTGTAATGTTTTGTAGGTATTTTAGTACTTTAAATTTAATTAAAAATGTCTGTTTTTTAATTAAATTTAAGGCAGGTTGATTTAATTATTTAAATGATTAATTTAGCAGAATAACAAGGTTGACAACATTCCATCTTTGTTAGTGCTAAATGAAAAATGATAGTCTGCTTCAATTAATTCTTGAACAATCACAGATAGGTTTGTGGGATTTAAATATCCAAACATTAAAATTTAAAGTAAGTAAATCTGCTAAAGATTTATTTGGATTTAATGTTGATGAAATACCCGACGAAATAGATTTTAATTTTCTACAAAAGGTCATTTTGCCCGAAGATTTTACGCAGGCAAAAAATAATTTAAAACAACATATTAATAGTAATGGAGCTACACCTTATGAAGTAGTGGTAAGATATCGTCATCATAATGGCTCAATATTATATTTATTAAGCAGAGGAAAAATAGTAGAATGGGATGAGCTTGGAAAACCTAAAAGAATGGTGGGCTGCCATGTAGATATTTCAAATCAGAAACAGCTGGAAGAAGCGCTTAGGAATAATAAAGAAATTCTTCGCAATATCATTAATAATATACCGTATGCTGTTTTCTGGAAAGATGGTAACAGCGTATTTCAGGGAAGCAATAAACCCTTTGCCGATTTCTATGGATATAATAGCGTTGATGAAATAAAAGGAGTGCCTACAAGTGAATTAATTAATCATCCTAAAGAGCTTTTACTCAAGTATATTGAAGATGATAAAGAGGTGATGCTGAATGATAAAGTTAAGTTGGGTATTGTGGAGAATGCTATCAATTTAAAAGGAGAGAAAATTATTATTGAAACATCTAAAGTGCCTCTGAAAGATAAGGATGTCATATCGATTGGTTTATTGGGTATTTTTAATGATATAACAGAAAATGAAAATCTTAAAAAAGAGCTTTCTTATGTCAGTAAATTATACCACATTCTTAATCAAATAAATAAGTTATTGGCAAACATTGGAACAAGAGATAAGTTCCTTCATGATGTTTGTAATATTACTACTGCTATCGGAGGTTTTAAACTTGCCTGGGTAGGTATGGTGGAAGGAGCTGAAGTTAAAGTAATTGCTTACTCAGGTAACTCATCAGACTATCTAAAAAAATTAAAAATAACTATAGATGATACTCCTTTAGGAAATGGTCCTTTTGGTATTTGTATCAAGACTGGAAATAAATATATCTTCAATGATTTCCAAAATGATACTGCTACATTTCCGTGGAAAGATAAGGCGATTAAATCAGGATTGTTTTCAGGAATAGCACTTCCAATAAAATTAAATAGTAAGGTTATTGGAGCAATGCTTATATACGAAGGAGTGAAGGATTTCTTTAAAGCAAAAGAGATTGCATTATTAGCAGAAATTGTGGTTGCTATTGAACTGGGTATTGGAATTATCGAACAGCAGTTAGTCTATAACATAGCAAATAATAAAGTAAATCAATTAGCAAGTATTATACAGCAATCAAAATCATATATTGCTATAGTTAATGCTGAGAATTTTTCTTTCGTTTATATGAATGATTCCATGAAGAAAGCTTTTGAATTGAACGAGGATGAAGAGGTGTCAAAATATTCAGTATTTAATTTTAGAGATGCAAATGGTATAGACCTAATAAAGAATGTAATAATGCCAGCTATAGATAGTAAGGGCTTGTGGTCTGGTGAAGGTGAATTTATTAGTAAGTCAGGGAAAATTATTCCTGTAATACAGAATGTAATTCCATTGAAAAATGAATTTGGTTACCCTGAATTTTATTCTACTACTTCCTTAGATATTTCAGAGATTAAAGAAAAAGAAAAAGAATTAAAAAAACTGAGCCAGGAACTGAGGTCTTTATCACATCATTTAGTTTCTGTAAAAGAGAAGGAAAGAAAGATAATTGCAAAAGAAATACACGACGAATTAGGGCAGGATCTAACAGGGCTTAAAATGGGTATTTCCTGGTTGATAAAACATATTGATGATGATAAAGAAAAAATAATCAATAAACTAAATGAGGTAAATGAAATTGCGGTGAGTACTGTTCAGACAAGTCGAAGATTGTATAATTCTATTTATCCTCAAATGCTGGAAGAAGTTGGGCTTATTGATACTATTCGCTGGCATTTTAAAAACTATATAAGTGATGATAAGTTGACTGTAAAGATATTGTGTAACATAAATGAGGATTCCTTGTTTGCTGGTAATCATGATCTGTGTCTTACTTTATTTAGAATTTATCAGGAGTCTTTTACCAATATACTTCGATATGCAAAAGCAACTGAGGTAATCATAAAAATTTCCATGGAAGGAAATTTTGTAACTATGGTTATTCAGGATAATGGAATTGGCTTCGATCCTTTAAAAGTGGACAAGAAACTGCATCATGGATTACTGGGGATGAGGGAAAGAGTAAATGCACTGGAAGGAAATTTAGATATCAGTTCTCAAATAGGACACGGTACTGCCGTAAGTGTTTCTATAGGAATAAATGAAGATATAGAAAACCCTGTTAGCTGGTAATAATATCTCTTTTTACAGACCTGTTTCCGTCTGTCTTTTAATAAACTAACTAAATTCTGTTTCATAGAATATATATAGCACTTATGTTTGCAGTACAGGTATTTTTTTGTGAATACCGTTTTTCGTTTACATAGATAAATTAAATACACTCTGGAATTGGATAATACTGCAACAAATACGTATGCTGAAATAATTATACCACTGGCGCTGCCATTAAATTATACATGGCAGATTCCGGAGCAGTATGTACATCAGGTTGCAGTAGGAGTGAGGGTAGAAGTGGAGTTGCGTAATAAAAAGTACTCTGGTATTATAAAATCCATTCATCATAATAAGCCCGAAGCATTTACCCCAAAAGCAATTAATCAGGTGTTGGACGATGCTCCTATCCTGCACCCCGTTCAGCTAAAATTCTGGGAGTGGATTTCCAACTATTATTTATGTTCCGAAGGTGAAGTAATGCAGGCAGCTTTACCCGCCAATTTAAAACTATCTGGAGAGAGTGTTTTATCGTATAACGAAGAGCTGGAAGAACTGCCTGATAATCTTTCCGATTATGAATATCTGGTAGCTGAAGCATTGCAGATAAGAAAGGAATTGCGGATGAATGAGGTACAGCAGATTCTGGAAGCAACGCATGTATATCCTATCATAAAAAAACTGATTGAAAAAAGAATATGTTTTGTTTGGGAGGAACTAAAAGAGAAGTTTAAACCTAAGAAAGAAACTTATATAGAACTTCATAAACAGTATAAAGACGAAAGTAATTTAGAGGCATTATTTAATAGTAATATTCTTAAATCTGCAAAGCAAACCGAGCTTTTACTGGCCTATCTGTATTTTGTAAAAACAGAAGGAGAGGTGAAGCAAAGCGAGTTGCTGAAAAAGTCGGGCGCTACAGCCGCACAATTAAAAGGATTAATAGAAAAAAATATTTTGTACAAAGAAGTAAGAGCAGTTGACAGGATTGCTTTTATGCAAAAAGATATAGCCGTAAACTTCGAACTATCGGAGGTACAGTTGTTAGCTGCGAAACAAATAGAACAAAGCTTTCAGGAGAAACCGGTATGCCTTTTACATGGTGTAACTGCCAGTGGCAAAACACAGATATATGTAAAACTGATAGAGGAGTTTATTGCCTCTGGTAAACAAGTGCTATACATGTTGCCAGAGATAGCTTTGACGGCTCAGATTATAAGAAGATTGCAAATTTATTTTGGGGGTAATATTGGTATTTATCACTCTAAATTCAACTCGAATGAAAGAGTGGAGATATGGCAGAAAGTAAAAACCGGCGAACTGAAAATAGTATTAGGTGCAAGGTCATCTATTTTCTTACCCTTTAAAGATCTTGGGTTAATAATAGTGGATGAAGAACATGATACATCGTATAAACAGGTAGATCCTGCACCAAGATATAATGCCCGCGATGCAGCCATTTACTATGCCAGCCTAAGTGGAGCTAAAGTATTGCTGGGAAGTGCAACACCTAGTATAGAAAGTTATTTTAATGCCAGTAATAATAAGTTCGGACTGGTTACTTTAAGTGAACGTTTTGGTAATGTAAATTTACCTGCTATAGAAATTGTAGATTTAAAGAAAGTATATACTGCGGGGAATGTAAAAACTGCTCTGGCACCTGCAATGATTGAAGCAATACAACAAACGCTGAATGATAAAAAGCAGGTAATTGTATTCCAGAACAGGAGAGGATATTCACCCTATATTTTATGCAAGTCCTGTGGATGGATACCGCATTGTACGCAGTGCGATGTTACACTGACGTATCACAAATCGAAGAACCAGTTGAACTGTCATTATTGTGGCGCAAATTATCCCATGTTGCATACCTGTGCAGCCTGTGGTAATCATGATTTTATACAGAAGAATTTTGGTACAGAAAAGCTCGAAGAAATCATCTGCGAACAGTTCCCCGATGCTAAAGTATCCCGTATGGATTATGATACCGTAAAAGGTAAACATGATCATGATATTCTGATAAAACAATTTGAACAGCAGAAGATAGATATCCTGGTAGGTACACAAATGGTAGTAAAAGGACTGGATTTTGAACATGTAAATCTGGTTGGTATTGTAGATGCTGATGGCATATTAAACTTCACCGATTTCAGGGTGAACGAAAGAAGCTTTCAATTAATGGAACAGGTAAGCGGTAGAGCCGGGAGGAAGGATGGTATAGGCAAGGTGTTGATACAGGTATCCAACGTTCATCATCCGGTACTACATTTTCTGATGACACACGATTACCAGAAAATGTATCTCAACGATCTGGAGGGAAGAAAGGCTCATTATTATCCTCCATATACAAGGCTTATAAAACTTACGTTTAAACATAAGAATAATGGACTTGCTCAGGATGCTGCACTGCAGTTCAAAGAGGGTATGGATAAATTATTCAGAGCAAATATTACTGGACCTGCCCAACCGGTAATTGAAAGAATAAGGAACCTTTTTTTGTGGGATGTTTTAATTAAGTTGCCAAAGGATAATGCAACTGTTTTAAAATGTAAGCATACAATACATGAACAGATAGCTTTGCTGAAAGCTAATCAGTATTTAAGAAATGTTGGTATTCATATTGATGTAGATCCGATATAGAAAAGAATTATTAATACATGAGAACTGTATTAACTTCTTAAACCGTTTAAACTCCTTAAACTTGTTGAACTACAATAGAAGACTATCGTTTTAAATGCTGACTGCTTATAAAAGATTGCATTTCTGAAAGACAAAAACTACTTAAGTTCTTTTGCACTGGTAGTGCTGCTTTTTGTGCAACCAGTACCCCATATTTACAATCATCGTATCCCTCTATACTATGCGCATCAGGATTTATGGAGATGAGTACATTTTTTTGTAAAGCATAATCAATAAAACGCCAGTCAATATCCAGTCTTCTTGGATTGGCATTTAATTCAATTACTACATTATTATCAGCACAGGCATCAATAATGGTAGTATGCTGAATGGGGTAGCCATTTCTGCTAAGTAATAATCTACCTGTCATGTGCCCTAAAATGGACGTATAAGGCGATTCTATGGCTTTTAATAGTCTGTTCATAGCTTTGGGCTCATCCATCTTTAAATTGGAATGTACGGAAGCTATAACTAAATCGAAGCTGTTTAAAACATCCTCACTGTAATCCAGAGAACCATCATATAAAATATCGCACTCTATTCCTTTAAAGATTACAAAAGGGGCATACTTTTTATTCAGTTCATCTATCTGCATTTGTTGAGCAGCAATACGGTCTTCTTTCAAACCGTTTGCATAAAATGCACTCTTGGAGTGATCGCTGATTAATAAATATTCATATCCTCTTTTAATAGCAGCCTGCACCATCTCTTCCAAAGTATTTTTCCCATCACTCCAGTTGCTGTGACTATGAATAATTCCTTTAATATCTTTAGGTTGAATAATAGTGTTTAAATCAATGTTATCAATTGTCGTGATTATTTCACTGCTTTCTCTAAGGAATGCAGGAATAAAAGGGTTACCGGCTTCCTGAAAAATCTGCTCTTCGTTTTCAAACTTTTTTTCTGTAAGAGTACCATAGAGGGAGGTCCATTTTTCCAAGAATGTATCACTGCAACTTGTTTCGAAAAGTCTTGTATTAATTGTTAATGTAGTACAACAATAAAAACATAGGTTTAAATTATTTTCATTTACACAGGTAATAATATTTTCTGCTGTTACAGTTGTAGTAAATGATAGTTGTGTAAAGAAAAATTCAATTAAATCAGGCGATATAGTAGTTACCCATTCTATCTGATCAATGGTTTCAATTTGTCTTCTATAATCACCCGTAACTAAAGTAATATCTTCGGGGAAGTTGTTGTTTATTGTTTGTAATAAATTGTCAACTAATGATGTTGCTTCTGCGTATAATAATTTACCTGTTTGTGCCAGATAAAATTCTATAGACTCTTTAATACTCAATTGAGTCTTCTCACCAAAACCTTTAAATAAAGTAAGCTTATTTTCATTGCATGCATACAGCAATTCTCCTAATGATTCTATCTCCAGTTCGTGCCATATGGTAGCAATTTTCTTAGGACCAATGCCTTTAATGCTTAGCATTTCTATTACGCCTGCAGGAGTCTTTTCTATTAATTGATTAAGATAAGCAATATGACCGGTTTCAATTAATTCAATAATACTTTTTGCAGTAGATGCACCGATACCTTTTATGGTAGCAATTTTCTCTTTTTCGATGGAGGCAAGTTCGAAACTTAATTGTTTGATAGAAAATGCTGCAGAGCTGTAAGCCTTTGTTTTAAAGGGATTCTCATCATGTATTTCCATCAGTTTTCCAAGAAGAGAAAGATGATCTTTAATAGTCTGGTTATTCATTATAATTACTCTTTAAGGAACTTTCATAATAAAAAAAAGTCCCGGAATTCCGGGACTCTTATAATTTTAAAAGCTTTAAATCTAAGATTATTTCTTAGCAGGAGCTTTCTTAACAACTGCTTTCTTAGGAGCAGCTTTAGGAGCAGCCTTAGGAGCAGCTTTCTTAGGAGCAGCTTTAGGAGCAGCCTTTGGAGCAGCTTTTTTAGGAGCAGCCTTTGGAGCAGCTTTCTTAGGAGCAGCTTTAGGAGCAGCTTTTTTAGGAGCAGCCTTTGGAGCAACTTTCTTTGGTGCAGCCTTAGGGGCTACTTTCTTTGCAGGTGCTTTAGGAGCAACCTTTTTTGGTGCAGCTTTTTTTGCAGCTTTTGCCATGTTTTTAAAATTTAATAGTTAGTAAATATGGCATAAAAGTAATGACATTTTCCAAACTACAAAATTTTTATGCAATTATTTCTACAGGAAGTACAGAAACTTTAGATTTATCATCCTTTCCTTTTCTGAATTCTACTACTCCATCAACCAATGCAAAAAGCGTGAAATCCTTACCTACGCCTACGTTTTTGCCTGGATGATACTGTGTACCACGTTGACGTAAAATGATGTTTCCAGAACTTGCTGGCTGACCACCAAATATTTTTACACCAAGACGTTTACTATTGGAATCACGACCATTTTTTACGGATCCTTCTCCTTTTTTGTGTGCCATTTTAAATTAAATTTAAACTGTTTTTTACTAATGATTAAGCAATGCTCTCAATCTTGATTTGAGTGTAATGCGTTCTGTGACCGTGCTTCTTTCTGAAACCTTTTCTTCTTTTCATCTTAAAAGCTATCACCTTGTCCCCTTGAACCAGGCTTCTTAAAACTTCGGCTTTCACAGTAACGTTATCTCCATAGGAAATAGCACCGCTATTATCAGTGAAAAGCACTTCCTTAAATTCCACTTTGTCTCCAGTTTTGGATTCTAAATGCGGAACGTATAAACTATCACCAGCTTGAACTTTAAATTGTTGGCCGGCTATTTTTACTATTGCTAACATAGTATTCTAAAATTTTGGACGGCAAAAGTAAGGGTTAAGAAGTGAATTGCACTAATATTTTATAAAAATTATTCACAAAACATCTTAAAGGGCCTTTAATATTTACCCAAAATGACCTTTTTGAACCTGATTGCACCTACTTTTGCCCCTCCATAACGGGGATAAGTACTCAAAAAACAGCATGAATATTAAATCATTACTTGCCAGGCCATTCGCCGGTTTTATATATAATAAGATAAAAAAAGAGGCTAAAACTGCTGTTCAGGACCAGGAAGCTATCTTATTTTCTCTCATTAAAGATGCTAAAAATACAGAATTTGGGAAAGAACACCATTTTAGCAATTTAAATTCCTACGAAGAATTTAAACAGGCTGTTCCAATCAGGGATTATGAAGGAATTAAACATTATATTAACCTTATTAAACAAGGTCAGCAGAATGTTTTGTGGAAGGGGAAGCCCATTTACTTTGCAAAAACAAGTGGTACTACAAGCGGTGTAAAGTATATTCCTATCACCAAAGATTCTATTTCCAATCATATTAATGGTGCCAGAAATGCTTTGCTATGCTATATAGCAGAAACAGGGAAGACTGCTTTTACTTCGGGTAGAATGATTTTTTTAAGTGGTTCTCCGGAATTAGAAAGAGTAGGAGATATTCCTACAGGCAGATTAAGTGGTATTGTTAATCATCATATTCCATCTTACTTAAAAGCAAATCAACTGCCTTCCTTCGAAACAAATTGTATAGAAGACTGGGAAACTAAGTTGTCGAAAGTTATTGATGAAACAATAGATAAAAACATGACACTCGTTGGTGGTATACCTCCATGGATGCAGATGTATTTTGATAAAGTATCAGAAACAAAACAAAAGCCTGTTTCAGAAATATTCCCCAACCTAAGCTTACTGGTTCAGGGAGGTGTAAACTTTGAACCTTATAAATCAAAGTTGTTTGATACGATTGGCAAAAAGATAGATTATATAGAATTGTTCCCTGCCAGTGAAGGCTTCTTTGCTTTTCAGGATTCACAACAGGAACAAGGTTTATTATTGAATACTAATAGTGGTATCTTTTTTGAATTTATTCCTTCCGCAGAAATATTTAATCCTAATCCTACAAGGCTAAGTTTAAGAGATGTAAAAACAGAGGAAAACTATGCATTAATTATTAATAGTAATGCCGGACTCTGGGGATATAATATTGGTGATACTGTGAAATTTGTCAGCACAAATCCATACAGATTAGTTGTTACAGGTAGAATTAAACATTTTATTTCCGCTTTTGGAGAACATGTTATAAGCGAGGAAGTGGAACATGCATTATTAAAAGCAGCAAAGGAAGAAAATATAAATATTACCGAGTTTACTGTTGCTCCATATATATCTGATAATAGCGAATCCCAAAGCTATCATGAATGGTTTATAGAATTTGAGAATGTTCCTGAAAACATGCAATCATTTACCAGTAAAGTTGATGATAATCTCCGGAAAAAGAATGTTTATTACGATGATCTGGTGGCGGGTAATATCCTGGATAAACTTCATATTAACATAATCCGGAAGAATGGTTTTATAGATTACATGAAATCCATTGGTAAACTTGGTGGTCAAAATAAAGTTCCAAGATTAAGCAACGATAGAAGCATTGCAGATGCCTTGTTACCTTACATAATACAATAGTTAGTACATTATAATTATATTGCGCCACTTATGTCTATTCAATCTCAATTAAAATATAATCCGGTTTCAACCGAAGGATCAGCAGGAACAGTGAAAAGAATTGCAATTTTCGGTTCTACAGGGTCAATAGGAACGCAATCCCTCGAAGTAATTGCTGCTCACTTAGATAAGTTTTCAGTAGAGATATTGACTGCTCATACTAACCATGAATTATTAATAGCACAGGCATTAGCTTTTCGTCCAAAGTATGTAGTAATTACAGATGAAAAGAAATATGTATTAATTAAGGATGCGTTATCTGCAACTAATACCAAAGTACTTGCTGGAGAACAAGGGTTAATTGATGCTGCATCATATAGCGGTTACGATATTATGCTTGCTGCAATAGTAGGTTATGCTGGTTTGAAACCTACGCTTAAAGCTATTGAATCTGGAAAAACAATTGCGCTTGCAAATAAAGAAACACTGGTGGTTGCCGGTGATATTATTATGCAGAAGGCAAAAGAGAATAAGGTAAAAATAATTCCGGTAGATAGCGAGCACTCCGCAATATTTCAATGTCTGGTAGGTGAAGAAGCTAATCCAATTGAAAAGATTATTTTAACCGCAAGTGGTGGACCATTCTTAGGAAGGAAGCCAAATTTCCTGGTGAATGTAAAAAGAGATCATGCTTTACAACATCCTAACT
>Ga0194037_1001147_pt1 | contig 19673 bp, 15 predicted proteins | sample JunL306m_MetaG_FD_148653 | JGI IMG/M metagenome (GOLD analysis project Ga0194037, IMG submission 148653) | Anoxic zone freshwater microbial communities from boreal shield lake in IISD Experimental Lakes Area, Ontario, Canada - Jun2016-L304-6m | ecosystem: Environmental > Aquatic > Freshwater >...
GGGGAAAAGGGATGACGCTATTCATGGAGAAAGTCTTCGTCCGATAGATTGTCTAACGGAATACTCCTGTCGAGCTCATTATTGAAAATCTTGAAGGCCAGCGATTCCTGGATGAGATCGAAATTCCCTTCCAGCTGACTCTAACGTATTCCAGCAGGTTCCATTCCGGATTGTCCAATTGGACCAATTGGCACACACAATTGACGATTGCAGCCAAAGCGAGGCCTGATGCAAGCATCAGGAGTTGCCGCGAATGACTCATCCGCGCCACGCAATATCCGAGGGCGGCCAATATGATCAGCGCCAGATCCCCCGCCGCCCGGGTGGCGAATGGCGAAAGCACCGCGCGCAGCGCCAGACAAGCCAGCAACGTTAGAAAGAAAACCCCGTGACGATCAAATCCCCAGCCGTTACGCCTACCGGATCCCAAGGCGACTGTCAGCGCCACCAAGCCGGTGATGGCAAGTCCAGGCCCCCAGTTGAGCAGATTGGTCGAGCCACCGTAGGCGCTTGCCAATGGGAACAGCAACACCAGCGGAAGACCGCCGGCCCATTCACCCAGCATCTTGAATGGGCGGCTCATCAGAGTGACCTGCCTATCAGCGGGAGCGGCGAACCACCTCCGGGACGGGTTGTTGCTTGGGTGTCGGGACAATCGGAATCTTGGGGACCACGCGGGTGACGGCCGCGGGCGGTTCGGCTGGTTGGCGCGCCGCGGGTTCTTTCTCCGCCTGGTCCTTGGCGGGAACCACCGCCACCTCACGTCGCTTCGCCTCGCGCTCGTCAGGGTCACTCTCATCGTGGATTTCACCCGGTCTGGCACAGTCCCGACAGTCCTTATCCCGCCCGCCCTTTTCCTCGTAGTCCACACAGGTCACCTTCTTGGAATGTCCGGGCACGGGATCTTTCACGGGAGCCGGGACCACCGGCTTCCCGGCCAACAAAGAATTCATGCCCAGCAGGCTCAGCCATCGAGCTAACAATAGGCTTCCTTTCGACTTGTGGACGGAGTTCATCGTCTGAGTGGGAATCAGGCGAGTCCGGAGGACTCACAAATGTTGCTGCCAGGTGACCGTTAGTGAATTGTTTGCAGGGCGACGCTCAAAACAAGATGAACCGGGATTTGGCCGGCCTAGCCGTTGTTGCTGTCCAAGCAGCTAGAAGCAATGGGGGCCCGCGCAGGAATAGCAAGATTTTTTTTCACCTGAAACACGAAGCGGGGCCGGGCGTTGCCCCTCGGTGGGTGACTCGCACTTATTCACACTTGTTCACACTTATTCACACTGATTCACACTGATTCACACTTGTTCACACTTGCTCACAGCTGTTCACAAGTGGTTCGCCGGGCCCGCCGGGCAGCGTTTGAAACGACCGCTCCAGCGTGGCCCGGAAATCTTCGGGGTGAGGGTGTTGCGGATTGCGCGGCCGAGGGGGTTTGGGCATGGTGCGCGCCACACATGGCAGCAGAACTCAAAGCCCCACCCTCCCCCGCCCCGTCGTTGAGCTTGCTGCAACAGGGAGCGCCGGGTGTGGACGACGTCACCCGCGCGCTGCCGCATGCGTTAGGGCCGGAGAAAAGCCTGTTGTCCTCGATGTTGCAGGACCCGCAGGAATACATCGGGGTGGCCATCGAGGAGAAGCTCACGGCCGAGCATTTCTATCTGCCGTCGCACGCGACGCTGTTCGGGTTTCTGATTGAACTGTTCGAGGGCGGACAGGTTGTCGAGCTGGTGTCGCTGGTGCAGCGCCTGCTCGACCGCGGGCTGTTGGACCGGGTGGGCGGGCCGTCGGCGCTGACCGACCTCTACACCTACGCGCCGAGTCCTGGGCACTTCCGGCACCACCTGCAGCATGTGAAGGACAAGTTTGTGCTGCGCTCGATCATCCAGAACTCCAACGAAGCGATCGCCCAGGCCTACGACGCGCCGGACGAGGTGGCGGCGCTGTTGGACACGGTGGAGGCCAAGATTCTGGCGATCCGCGAGGGTTCGGAAACCAACAAGACCATCACCATCAAGCAATCGGTGGAGGAGGTTCTGCTGCAGTTTCAAAAGCTGATCGCCGGGGAACAGGGCGCGCAGGGGATCTCCACCGGGTTCGAGGAACTCGACAAGATGAGCAGCGGCCTCAAGCCAGGGGAAATGTTCGTCATCGCCGCCCGCCCGTCGATGGGCAAGACCTCGTTCATGATGAACATGGTCGAACACATCTGCATGGATCAAAGCAAGGCGAGCATGGTGTTTTCCTGTGAAATGAGCGCCTTCCAGCTGGTGCAGCGGCTCGTGTTCGCGCGCGCCAAGTTCGCGATCAGCCAGCTGTCGCGCGGCTACAGCCCGACCAAAGGCGACCTCCAGCGCATCCAGCGCGCGGCCCTGGAAACCACCGCGGCCCGGCTGTTCATCGACGACACCCCGGGCATTTCCATCAACGAGCTGCGGGCCAAGGCGCGGCGCAAGAAGCGCGACGAGGACATCCAGTTCATCGCCATCGACTACCTGCAGTTGATGAAATCGCGGACCAAGCAGGCGGAGAACTCCCGCGAGCGCGAAATCGCCGAGATTTCCGCCGGCATCAAGGGCCTCGCCAAAGAATTGAGCATTCCCATCGTCATCCTCGCCCAGCTCAACCGCGGCCCGGAAGGCCGCACCGGCAAAAGCCTCGGCGTGCCGCGCATGTCCGACCTGCGCGAATCCGGTGCCATCGAGCAGGACGCCGACATGGTCGGCCTGCTCTACCGCACCGCCTACTACGCCGACAGCGCCGAGGAAAAGGAAGCGGAAGAGGGCAAGGCCGAACTGGTGCTGGCCAAAAACCGCAACGGTGCCACCGGCAATATCCCGCTGACCTTCATCGCCAATCTGATGCGCTTCGAGACCGGGCCGCCCGCACACGAGGCGCAGGGCTAATCACCCCGAGGAACATGGCGTTCATTGGCGGACTTCCAAGGAGCGGCGGAATCCGTCCGCCGATGACCCTGGAAAGTCCATGAAGTGAGCGAATCCGCCTCGCCTGGCCCCCCATGGACATGGGCGATCGGATATCGCCCCTCCATGGGTGGACAAGGGCCCGCGGCCTGCCTCACCGGATTGGCTGCGGGTCCATGTGCTTGAACAGCCGGAACAGGTCGCTGTCGGAGGTCAGGATCACGGTGCTGGTTTTGTCGAGTGCCTTCTGATAGGTCTCGAGGGTCTTGGTGAACTGATAGAAACTGGCGGCGCTCGGGCTGGAGCTGTAGGCGGTGGCGTAGATGCCGGTGGCCTCGGCGTCGGCCTTGCCTTTGATTTCCTGTTCCCGGCGGTAGGCGCCGCTCTCGATGGACAGCAGGTCGCGCTCCTTGCGGCCGATGATTTTGGCCGCCTCGCCGGCACCCTCGGAGCGGAAGCGTTCGGCGATCTGGAGGCGCTCGGAGGACATCCGGGCGTAGATTTTCTCGATGACGCCGACCTTGTAGTTGATGCGTTTGAAGCGCACGTCGATCAACTCGATGCCCCAGTCGCTGACCTTGGGTTGGGCGGCTTTAAGGATCTGGGCGTTGAGGACGCTGCGGCCGTATTGAATGGGAGGGAGGTTGCCGAGATTGGAGTTTTCGGCCACCAGCGCCTCGTCGCGCTCCGGGACGCGGCCCTTTTGGCTGCGGATCACCTCGATCAAATCATGGGCGGCGATCACGTTGCGCGTCTCGCTGCCGATGATGTCGTCAAGCCGCGACAGTGCGCTGCGTTCGTCGCGCAGTTTGACGAAGTAGGCCTTGGGGTCGGAGATGCGCCAGCGGGCGAAGTTATCCACCGTGATGTAGAGTTTGTCGCGGGTCGGCATTTCAATCGCCGGGCCGTCCCAGGCGAGGATGCGTTTTTCGATGCGATTGACCTCTTGAATGAAGGGTTTTTTCCAATGCAAGCCGGCCTCGTTGTTGGCGGGGTCGGCGTTATAAATGTGAACCGGTTTGCCGAATTCGGTGATGAAGACCTGTTCGGTTTGATCCACGGTATAGACGCTGTTGGCGAGGCAAAGCAGCACAACGCCCAGCAGGATGAGAAGGAGGAGATGTTTCATGGGGAAAATTGGTTGGGGAATGGTGCGGCAATCACTTATTGAGGTTCATCAGCGGCAGGAACTGCTTGGCGTCCTGATCCAGGATGATTTTCTGGCCGAGCTTGGGCAGCACCTCGTTCATGGTTTCCAGATAGAGCCGTTGTTTGGTGATGGCCGGGGCCTTGTCGTATTGGGCGAGCAGTTGCTTGAAACGGGTGACCTCGCCCTCGGCCTGGTTGATGCGCTGGACGGCGAAGCCTTCGGCGCCGGAGATCCGTTGTTCGGCGAGCCCCTTGGCTTTCGGGATGACGCGGTTGTATTCGCCGTTGGCCTCGTTGATCATTTGCTCGCGCTCCTGTTGGGAGCGGTTGACCTCGTCAAACGAGCGTTGCACCGGGCCGGGCGGATGCACGTTCTTGAGCTGGATCTGTTCGACGGTGAGGCCCATGTGGAGCGGTTCGAGGATCGCTTTGAGGCGCGCGAGGGACTCCACTTCGATCTGGTTGCGGCCGATGGTGAGGACTTCGTCGACGGTGCGGTCGCCGATGACTTCACACATCACGCTCTCGGTGAGATCGCGCAGGGTGGAGCCGGGGCTGCGGAGTTGGAACAGATATTCGCGGGGGCCCGAAATGTTGTACTGCACGATCCACTCGACATTGGCGGCATTGAGATCGCCGGTGACCATATCGCGCTCGCGGTCCGGTTCCGGGCCCGACTGGTCCGGGTTGGTGGCACCCAGCGAGGAAAAGCCGAACTCCAATTTGAGTTGCCGGCCGACGGGCACGATGGTGGCAGTGTCGATGCCATAGGGGAGTTTGAAATGCAGCCCGGGAGCGGCGGTGTCATGATAGGCACCGAAGCGCTGGACGACTGCGACGGCCTCGGGATTGACGGTGTAGAACGAGGAAAAGACCCCGATGAGCAGCAGCACGATGAGCGGTGCGACGATCATCAAGCGCGGCGAGAGGTTCAGCTTCGGACGGACGAAGGTGATGGTGTTGTTGAGAGGAGGCGGGTTCATGGCGGGTTGGGGATGCGCGGTCGGCTGGCTTGCCGCCGACGCTGGCAGGACGTTAGCGGGACTTCCCGCAAAATGAAACGAGTTATTTCCGCCTGGCCGGGCGGCGCGGGGCACGCAGGCCACCGCACCGGGTCCAGCCCCGACCTGGGGATTGCCCGCCGCATTCTGACAATGCGCCTACATCCCGCTTGCCGCGGTCAGGTCCGGCATCTAGGTTGCCCGCGCATGTGGGATTGGATTGCACACACTCTGCGTAAACCCGGGTCCGGCTTGGCTGGATGTCTGGCGCTGTTGCTGGCCTTGCCGGCCCAAGGCCAGGCACCCGCGCCGGCACAGGCGGCTCAATTCGATCCGTCCGATGTCTATTTTCAAGGCTATCTGGCGACCCGCGCCTCCGAACAACTGGAAGCGGCCAAGGATTTCTCCGGTGCCCTCAACAAACTGAAAAAGGCCACCCAGTTGTTCGACGCGGTCAGCAAGTATTACCCGACCTGGAAGCCCGAAATGGTCAGCGGCCGGATTGGCAAGACCAGCGAGGCGCTGGGCCGGGTCGGCCCACTAGCCGAAGCGCAACTCCAGAACAACCGCAACGTCGTGGCCGAACTCGAAGGCGGCGTGAAAAAATCGGGACGTGTGGCAGAGCCGGCCGAGCCACCGGTCCCGACCCCGCCCAAGATTCTGGAAGTGGACCCACTGGTCGCCCGCCGCCTCACCGAAGCGCAGGCCGAGGTCAAGCGGCTCCGCGATTTGTCCGCCAAATCCCGCGAGGCCGCCACCGACAGTTCCCGTTCGCGCGACGATCTCGAACGCCAACGCGCTGCCGTGGCCACTCAGCTGCAGGCCGCAGAAACCCACGTCGAGGCGCTGCGCGCCCGGCTGACGGCCGCGGAAACCAACGTCGAGGCGCTGCGCGCCCGGTTGGCGGCCGCGCCGATGGAAAAGGACATGAAAGCGCTCAACCAGCGCATCGAAACCCTCGAACAGGAGCGCGAAGCGATGGCCATGGCGCTCACCCAAAGCCGCGGCGCCCACACCGAGGCGATGAGCCGGATCCTCACCTTGCAGGCCGATCTCCAAGTGATGCAGCAAAAGCACGCCGATCTCGACCGCAATCTCAAGTCCGAACGGCAGGTCGCCAGCTCGGTCGTCGCCGGCCAGCGGCGCCAGCTCGACGCCCTCGAAAAAGAACTCGCCCGCAAAGGCACCGAACTCGGCAAGGCCAACGAGCGCATCAGCGGCCTGCTCAACGAATTGACGGAAAGCAAGGATGCCTTCGCCCAGCTGCGCACCGAGCGCGATTCCCTGCTCCAGGAGCGCGACCAGATGGCCGCCCTGTTCAAGCTCAATGACGCCGGGCGCATCCAGGACCTCATCGAGCAAAACATGGCTCTGGCCAAAAACCTGCGCGAGGCCAATGAAAAAGTCGAGCGCCTCAACCGCGACAGCAACGCCGACCAGGACGCCACCACCGCCGCGCTGCGCGATCTCGCCATCGCCAAGTCCCAAATCAACCGCCTCCACCAGGACAAGCGCGAACAGGATCAGCGCCTCACCGAACTGGAAAACCGCCTCAAAACCGAGCAACAAACGCTGGCCCAAGCCCCCCCGGCCGCGGCCGATCCCGCGGAAGTGGAAGTCCTGCGCGATATCATCAAGCGCCAGCTGCGCGTCCAGGAACGCCGCCGCCAGGCCCGCGATCTGTTAGTCGATGCCGCCAAGGAAATGGGCTCCAAGGACCAGCGCCTGGCCAAGGCCATCGAGTTGTTCGACGCCCAGGAAATCGCCCTCACCCCGGAGGAGCAGAAACTCGTGGCCGACAAACAAGTCGACGGCGAGTTCGTCTCGCCGTTCGCCCGCGACCGCGCCACGGTCGGCCAGGCCACCGCCGAACTCAACCGCGACATCGCCGTGTTCGAGCGCACGGCGGAGAAATCGTTCGTCGCCGGCCGCCTGCTGCCGACCCGCGAGCTCTATCAGATGATCCTCGAGCAGCACCCGGGCCACACCCCCTCGCTGTGCAAGCTGGGCATCGTCCACCTCCGCCTCAACGAGCCGACCGCCGCGGTGGACGCCTTCCGCCGCGCCGTCGAGCTCGATGACAACAACCCGTACGCCCACCGGATGTTAGGATTCGCGCTGATGAAACTCGGCGACCTGGCGGCGGCCGAGCAGACGGTGCGGCGGGCGGTGGAGCTGGCGCCTAACGACGCCAAGAGCCAGATCCTGCTCGCCACCTTGTGCTATCGCGCGGGCCAGCTGGGCGAGGCCGAGTCCTACTTCAAGGCGGCGATCACCGCTGATCCGGTGCCCAGCGAGCCCTATTACAATCTCGCCCTGTTGTGTTCGCGCGGGCGGCGGCTGGACGACGCGCGCACCTTCTATCAACAAGCGCTCGAGCGCGGGGCCTTGCCCGACGCCGCGCTGGAAGCCCGCCTCGACAAACCGTGACCCCCCTCCGCCACATGCTCTGGGTCTTGGTTTGGCTGCCGGTCTCCTGCGCCCCGGACCCCGGCACGGCCAAACCGGCCGACAGCCATCCCACCCACAAGCCGCTGAGCGAGCGCATCGAGCAAAAAAACGGCTACAAGCAGGACGCCTCGGGCAACTGGGTGCCGCTCAATGACCAGCGCAGCCCCTTCGAAAGCAAAGGCACGTCACCCTACTTCCAGGGCACCTACCAGAAGAAAGCCTATCAGGCCAAGGACGTCGCCACCAAGTCGTGGTGGGGCACCAAGCACTACGAACCTCAAAAATACGCCGGCACCCCCGACGCCAGCCGCTTCCAAAAAAGCTCGCCCCTCGCCGGCAAGGGCGCGCGCGAGGCCGGCACGGCCGCCGACCTGCCGGCCGCCTACCAGACCGGCAGCTACGCCACCCACGCCGCCCGCGAGGCCGGCCACCGCGGGATTGCCAAACCGTCGGACGCCCGGACCGACGACCGCCGCGCGGTCTATCCGGCACCGGAAATCACCGATTGGAGGGAACAGCGCGCGCTCAGCGTGGACCAGGCGAAGGGGATTCTCGGACACTAACCGGCGCGACCTCGGCCATCACCTGCGCCAGCGATTCGAGCAGCAGTTTTTTGAGCGTTTCCCAGCGCCACGGGCGGCCTGCCAGGAAGAACGTTTGGGACACCGCCAAGCGGATCTGCGCGTATTGGTCGGCGGGGAAATTCCGCGACAAGGACGCGGCCCAGGCATGGTTGGCGGTGTTGCGCAGGTGGCACACGTTGAGTTCACTCGCCTGGAGCCGCGCCTGCCAGACCCCGGCGATTTTCTCGGCCAGCGCCGCGCCGGGTGGCGTCTGCAGGGTCACTTGTCCGTCCGACCCCTCCTCGGTGTGAACCATCAGGTGCAGCACCGCCGAATGTCGGCGCAAATCCTCGGCAATCCGCTGGCGGATCTGGGTCCGATAGGGCCGCTCGTGGCGGTCCACGATCTTGAGCCGCGTCGCCTCGGGCAGTTGCATGGCGAACCGGCTCCAGCGCGCGTCGCCATCCTCGGCGAAGTCCACCAGCAAGCGGGTCACATCGCCGTGCACCAGCGGCGTCCGGAAGCGCATGGCAAAACCCTGGGCCAGATTCAGCGAGCCGGGCTCCCAGCCCTCGGTCGAGGCCACCACCTCTTCCGACCCGCGGAAGAGCTCCCGATACGCCTCGGGCACGGCACAGGTCGCGTTTTCACAACTGATTAGATAGGCTGTCATAAGATCCAACTTCCACCAAACGCGGTGATCCTGGCCGGAGATTCACGCCAACGCAACCCCGCATCACCGGTTCCGGGCCGGCGGCGGCTGCCGCAACGTGCCGATTTCCGGTGATGCACCTTGCCCTCACCTCCTCACCGCGGTATGGTGGCCGGTGGCCAAAGTGCCCCATCCCATCATGAACACGACCCCATTCCAAGATCCGCGTGCCACCGATCTGTTATCCCGCGTCAGCGAGGATGTTTCCCTGCTGCGTCAGGACATCGGCCAACTGTTGTCCCACACCGCCCGCCACACCCTGCCCAGCGGGGCCCGCGAACTCGCCGATTCGGCGCGATCGCGCCTGGCCTCCGGCAAAGTCTACACCGCCGAACAACTCCGCGCGCTGCGCAGCCAAATCAACCAACCCACCACCGCCTGGGTCGGCGGCGCGCTGGTTGTGGGGCTCATTGCGGCAGGCATCTATCTGTTCTGCAAGGACGATGGCTGCGTGGGCTGCTGCGAGGGCGAGGAAGAAGAAGAGAGCTGATGACAGGCGCTGAGCAATGAGCCCTTTAGGCATGAATGAGCCCGCCGTCATTCTGGCAGCAGCCACCGCCGGTGAAATCCAGGCCCGCGGTGCCGCGATGACGCTCGACGCGGGAGTCGCCGCCAGCCCGTTCGGGGCCTGCCTGCTCGCCCGATCCGCCCTCGGCATCTGCCATCTGGCATTTTTCGAGCCGCTGGAACGCGACCCGGCCATCGCCGCGATGCGGGCCGCCTGGCCACTGGCCGACGTGCTTTGGGATGACGATCGCGCCGGTCGACTGGCTGCGCGAATTTTCGATCCGTCGCGGCACTCGGCAGTGAGGTGGCAGGTGTTTGTGCGCGGCACGCCGTTCCAGCTGCGGGTGTGGCACGAGCTGTTGCGGGTGCCGCCGGGCGCACCCGTCAGCTACGGCCAACTGGCCGCCGCCGCGGGCATGCCGCGGGCCGCCCGCGCCACCGGCACCGCCCTGGGCCACAACCCGGTCGCCTTCCTCATTCCCTGCCATCGCGTGATCCGTGCCAGCGGCGCGAGCGGTGCCTACCGCTGGGGTGCCGGGCGCAAGCGCGCCATCCTCGCCTGGGAAAGTGGCCAGACCCGCGAATACCACACGCACTGGCGCGCTCTCGATGAGAGCGCCTGACGATGAGCTGAGCCTGGAGTGCCCGGCTGAGACCTTTGGGTGCCACCTTGGCTGCCCATGCCCATCACGAACGCTGCGGCCTCATCGAGCCCGCGCCACCTGGCCCCCACTCCCGGGTGCGTGTCGCGCCTTTTGCCTTTGCCTTGTGGCGGGAATCCACTACCAAGAGCGCCCGCCACCATGAGATTGTTCCGCATCCTGACTTTCAAAGAACTCAAGGGGTATTTCCTGACTCCCTTCGGCTGGGTGGTGCTGGTCTTTGTCACGATCATGCAGGGGATTTCGCTCTCCACCGCCATGAAGGGCTTCCGCGACACTCCGGTCAAAGACAGCCTGGTTTACGTGACCTTTCACACGCCGCTGTTCTGGTTCTATTTTCTGTTCATCTTTCCGCTCATCACGATGCGGCTCTTTGCCGAGGAGGAACGCTCGGGCACGCTGGAGACCCTGCTCACTGCGCCGGTGCAAACCTGGCAGGTGGTGCTGTCGAAATACGCCGCGGCGATGCTGTTTTACACCCTGCTGTGGGTCCCGGCGCTCCTCCAGTTCAAGATTTTCGTGTGGGCCACTGACCTGCCCCCCGCCTGGACTCCCGGTGCCCTGGCCGGAACCTTCATCGTCCTCATGCTGATGGGTGCCGCCTTCACCGCAGTCGGCTGCCTGGCATCGGCCATCACCTCCAGCCAAATCATCGCCGGCATCATCACCGTCGGCCTGCTCGTCATCCAGTATTTCTTGGGCTTTGTGACCGTCATCTGGGGTGAATCCTTCGCCGGCGCGCCGTTTTTCCATTACATCTCCTCCCAGCAGCACCTTCATTACTTCGCCAGCGGACTGTTCGACACCCGCCCCGTGGTTTACTTCCTGAGCGTCACGGTCTTCGTGCTGTTCCTCACCTATCAGGTGGTGGACTACCGCCGCTGGAAGCGCTGATTGCCATTTTCCGCCTCATGTCCGCGCCCTCGCCCATGCCCCACGCCAAGCCCGCACGCCCGCTCAACCGCTGGGGAATCGGCACCCTGTCGGTGGTTCAAACCGCGCTGCTCGCCGTCATCGTCATCGCCCTGAACTATCTGTCAGTTCACCACTTCACCCGCGTCGATCTGAGCCGCGGTGCCGACTACACTCTATCATCGGCAACCCGCCGCTACCTTGCGGCCCCGGCGCTGGGCGGCCGGAACCAGCCGATCAAGTGGATCATGGCCTACCGCCGGACCGCGCCGTTCTATGAGCGCGTCCGCGCCCTGGCCGAGGAATACGCCCGCCTGTCCAATGGCAAAATCCACCTCGAAATCGTCGATCCGCTGCGCAGTCCCGACCGGATGCAGGAAGTCACCGCGGCCTACGGCCTGACCCTGGTGCGGGACTTGATCCTGATCGATGCCCGGACCGACGCCACCCCGATCACCCGCGAGGATGCCAACAAGACGCGCGTTCTCAATCCGCACGTCAAACTCGTGGTCGCGGAAGACATGGGCGTTTACACCACCGCCGAGGGCAAACGCAAACTCACCGGCTTCCAAGGCGAGGACGTCCTCACCGCCCATCTCGTGGCATCCATCGAAGGCCAACCGCGCAAGATGGCATTGCTCGCCGACAAAAGCCGCATCGCGGACGCCGAGGGTGCCTCGCCCCGCAAGGCGCTGGAAAACACGCTGCGCTTCCAAAATGTGGCAATCAGCGAAATCCAGCTCTCTCACATCGAGGGCATTCCCCGGGACGTGTCCGGGATCATCCTGGCCGCGCCAAAATATGACCTCACCGAGGCGGAACTCGCGGTCTTGGAGCGCTACTGGAACCAGCCGCGGGCGGCGGTGCTGGTGCTCATCGATGGCGGCGAGACCCCGCCGAAGCTGCGGGCTTTCCTCCGCGGCAACGGCATCACGCCGCGCAAAGACCGGGTGATCGCCCGCAACAAGGAGGCGCTGGTCACCGCCGCCAAAGGCATTTTCACCAAGGGCGTGGACTTCACCCGCGACCTCGCCGGCCAGACCACCGAGTTCGAAGGCGCCAGTTCGTCGCTGGAGGTGCGCGAAGGGGCCGAGGACCTGCTGAACCGCCGGATCTATCCGATGGGCCTGATCCAGGTGCTGGATGGGTTTTGGGGGGAAACCAAATTCGGCCAGGGGCATGAAGCCTACGACGAAAAGGAGGACACCCCGCCGCCGATGCACCTGGCGGCCTGTGCCACCCGCGGGGCGGAGTCCGACGACCGCTTTGCCGCCAACAGTTCGCGCCTGCTCGTCATCTCCAACACCGCGTTCCTCGAACCCCAAAACTCCCGCGCCGAAAACCTCGACTTCCTGGCCTCCGGCGTGAATTGGCTGATCGGTCGCGAAGCGCTCGCCGGCATCGGCCCCCGCTCGCTCGGCACCTACAAACTGCCGCTGCTGGAAGCCCAGGTTTCATTCATCAACCGGGTGAATCTGTTCTTCCTGCCCGCGTTCCTGGGCTTGATCGGACTGTTCATCTGGACGTCGCGCCGCGTCTAACCCGCCATGCGTTCGCTCCGATCCACTCTCGCGCTCGCGCTCGTTGCCGCCATCATCTGCCTGGTGGCCAGCTGGCAATGGCGGCTGGGCAATTTCGACTCCGTCTTCGGAGCCCCGCCAACCCCGGTGGGACAACGGATCTACTCCGGATTCGCCCCAAGTGAAGTGAAATATCTCCAGGTGGCCGGCAACGGTGCCAACGCCTCGTTCTCTCTCACCGCCAACGGCTGGCAGGCATCCGCCCCGTGGACCGACCGCATGGACCCGCGCGCCGCCATCGCCATCATCGACTTCACCCTCGGCCTGCGCGTCGAGGACTTCGCCCGCGAGGAGAAAATCGAGCCCCCCAAAGCCGGGCTCAACGAAACCGCGATCAGCATCCTCTTGGAAGGAGCTAACCACCACTCGCTCGCCAAATACCGCCTGGGCCGGGTCACGCCCTGGAAAGCCGAAGTCGAGGGCATCGAGCAAGCGGTTCCAACAGTATTTATCCAGCAGCGGGATCGCAAGCACCGGCGCTATGTCTATGCCTGCACCGGCGACATCACGGCCCTGTTCAAGGACGGCCTGAAATTCCTGAGAGACTACCGGCCGTTTTATTTCAACCCGCTGACCCTGCGCAAAATCCGCATCCGCGCCCAACAGGGCGAACTCACGCTCGGTCGAGAAACCCCCACCAGCCCGTGGCGCATCGTCACTCCTCTCGATCTACCCACCAATCCCGCGGCCATCAAATCCCTGCTGGAAGGAATTTTCGAACTGCAGGCGGTCAAAGTCACCGACCGGGTGGCCGTCACCCTGCCCGCCTCCGACACTGCGGTCAAAACCAGCCACATCGCGCTCGAGTCCTTCGCCTCGGAAACCGCCACGGTGTTGGAGATTTTCCCGCCCGAAACCGCCGATGCGCATGAGGTCAAAGCCACGGTCAGCGACCGACCTAACACCGTGTTCGATCTCCCGCTCAAACCCGAACCCGGCTTCATCTCGCTGGCCGACCTGCCGCTCTCGGTCAACGACCTCCGCGATCCCACGCTCACCCACCTCAACATCCAGTCCCTGCGCGCCATCACCATCCACCCCGCCACCAGCCCGGAAATCCGCATCGCGCGCGATCCGCCCAAACCATGGCGGGTCGAGAGCGAGGACATTTCCGGCGAGGCCAACGAGGAAAACCTCTACGCGCTGCTCAAAGCGATCACCACCAGCCGGGCCATCGGCTTCGCCAGCGATGCCGCCACCGACTTCACCCCCTGGGGGCTGGACCGCCCGTTTCTAACACTGCGGCTGCTGGGGCTCGACAACCAGGGGCTGGAACTCCATTTCGGCATCGACCACCAAGGCCGCTATTTCGTCAATCGCCTCGGAACCCCCACCGTGATGCGCATCGACGCCGCGCTGGTCGCCGCCATCGCCGTGCGGCCCTACGAATGGCGGCATGCCCGCCTCTGGTCGGTGGACCGCGTCAACCTCATTGCCATCGAACGCAAATCCTCCTCCGCTCCCCCGCTCATCCTGAGATACAAATTCATCGATGAATCCTGGCAGGCCGACGTCAACGGCCAGGACCGCAGCGCCGCCCTCGACCCCGCGCGGGCGAATTTCATGCTCTCGGTGCTGGAAGGCCTCAAGGTTTCCCGCTGGTTGTCGCCCGCCGATGACGCCGCGGCCAGCGCCCTCGCCACCCCCTCGCTCACCCTCACCGTCATCGAGAAAACCGTCAACGACGACGGCGATTTCACCGGCTTGGCCAATCGCCAGCTCACCTTTGCGCCCGCCTCTCCCGGCACCAAGCCGCCCTTCTACTATGGCCGCCTCACCACCGACAGCCACCCGTTCCTGCTGAGCCGCGAGACCTATCAGAAGCTGGCCGACGAGCTGTTTGAGAAATAGCGGATAGGCTCAGGCAAAGCCGGCGGCCTTGGCGTCGCGCGGGACGGCGGACTTGAAGCTGCGCCAGCATTTGACCGGCAGGCGGCTGGCGAGCACCAGCGCGACCTGCGAGACGATGAATCCGACCAGCCACGGAAACGCCTTGTCCATGAAACCATAGGAGTGGAGCCCCACGCCGAGCATGTTGACGCCGAACCAGGAGAAGGCAGTGATGGCGTTGCCGAAGATCGCCATGGCCATCAGCCCGCGCTGACGGATGAAGCCGCCCCAGCGGGCATGCAGGGTGATCGCGCACCATAACACGATGAGCAGCGCGCCATTTTCCTTGGGATCCCAGCCCCAGAAGCGGCCCCACGATTGGTCGGCCCAGATGCCGCCCAGCACCGTGCCCACGAAGCTGAAGAGGGTGGCGAAGCAAACCACGCCATACACCATGCGCGTGAGGGTTTGCGCGGTCTCGCGGGTCAACAGGCCGGTGAACATTCCCATGCACACGTAAACCACCGCCAACATGCCCGCCAGGAACATCGCCGAATAACCGGCGGTGATGACCACGACGTGGGTGGCCAGCCAAATGTTGCTGTCCAGCACGGCTTGCATCATCTCAAGGGTGTCGCCATTGGCACCGAGGTGGTGGGCAATGACCAGGGTGACGAAACCGATCATGCCGGCACAGGCCGCTCCGATGCCATCGCGGAACAAGCGCTCAAGCACCAGCCCGATGAGGACCGCGCCCCAGCCGACGAAGATGGCCGAGGAATAGAGATTGGTCACCGGCGGGCGCCCCTGCAGATACATCCGCGTGAACATGCCGAACGAGTGGACGGTCAGCGCCAGCACCAGCAGCAAAAACGCGGTCTGGCGGAATCCTTTCGGACAAACCAGCCACGACCCGCAGGCCAGCAGAAACGCCCCGACATATAACACCATGCTGTGATAGAACGGCTGCATCAGGTTGAAGCGCAACTCGTAGGCGGCGCGGCCGTTCAGCTCCGGCTGCTCAATGCCCACCCAGCCGAGATATTCGTTGGCCACCCGCGCGAAGGTGACCGGGTCGCCCGCGCGCAGCGCGTCGCCCAGATCCGCGTAGGCGGAAACCGACGCGGGAAGGGTTTGCGGCGACTCCACCCGCAGCAGGGCACCGCCGGTGGCCAGCCAGTCCTTGGCTTGGCCGCCTGCGGGCGGCGCCACCGGCAGCATGTAAGCGCCTTGGGATTGGGCGTCGTACCGGGCGACGGCGGCCTTGAGCCGGGCGAGCAGGTCTTTGTCAGGGATGGTCGAGCCCTGCTTGAGCGCCACCGCACCCGCCGCCACGTCGCGGGCGTAGGCCTGGATTTCCGCGCCGAAGTGCTGGCTGGTTTCCGGCTGGATGCTGGTCTTGAGCCGCTGATAGAGAACCAGCGAGTTGCGCAGGTTGTAGATGGCGGTGTGGAACGGGCTGCGCTTGGTCGCCTCGGTCTCGGCGGCGATCCGGCCCTCCTCCTCGATTTTCTGCAGGTTGGGCTGGAGCTCGGCGAACGTGCAGTAGCGCTTGTCGGTCTGCGGCCAGCCGAACATGCCCAACACCTCCTGGTTGGCGACCGCGAACACCGGATAGGTGTCGGCCACCGCGCCGTTGAACACCACCTCGGCCAGCCAGCGCGAGGCGCTCAGGGTCTCGCCACTGGCCATCCGCACGGTTTGCTTGCCGCGCATGATCAGCAGCGAATTGCGCGCCACGGTGTCCAGCGGCTTGATCCGCCCGCCTACCAGCACCGGCAGCCGGCTGAAGGATCTCACGTCGAAGTCGCCCGGCTTGGGTTTTGGATCAAACCAGGACCCGGCGAGCCACAGGCCCGCAAGCACAACAATGAGGTATGGAAGGTAACGTTTCATGGCGCGGTGGTAACTAGGGGGCTCAATTTGGATTTATACCATCTCTAATAAATAATGGGACTCTTCCCTATGTTGGCTAGAACCACTGATTGCACTGAGTTACTGATTTTTTCTAAGAGATCTCTTCAATCTGTATAATCAGTGTAATCAGTGGTTCAATTTCTGAAATCATCAACACATCAGGCCAGCGTCTTAACGCGCGGCGGGCGGCTTGCTGCGGCGGGCGAAGCCGGTGAGGTGATAGGTGAATTGGAAAATGAGGCCCAGCGACACGATCACGCAGGCGATGTAGGGTGCCTGGTAGCCCGGGTTGCGCACCACCTGCAGCACGGTGCCGCTGTTATCCGGTTCGAAGCCGGACTGATAGTAAGTGTCCCCCAGGTGGCGCAGCGGGTGGTTCATGTAAATGGCGACCTGGCGGTGTTCGCTGGTGTCCGCGTCCGAGAGAGTGACCTTGCTGGAAAAGTTCTTGGGGATCTCCGTGCCGGGGTAGGTTTCGTGGGTGAACTCGGCCAGCGTCATGCTGTAGGGTTTGTAGTAGCGCATCGGGCGCAGCAGCATGCTCCAGTGGTGGCCGTCCAGATCAAAATCCTGGGGGGCGGCCATGGCGTCGGAAACCAGCCAGGTGCCCAGCGATGCTCCACCTTTGTTAGGTAGGATTTCCACCACCGCGCTCATCACGTCGCGTTCGTCCATCTTGGTGGCGCGCGCGATCGACTGGACCGAGATGCGCGCGCCGGCACCCTTGCTGGAGGCGGGCGCGGACGCCCCGGCTTCCTGGCCGATCATGCGCAAGGCCGAGTTGCGATAGAACCCCTTGACCACGATTTTGAACGGCAGCGACGCGTCGGTGATGCTGCCGCCGCCGGCCAGCACCTCGCCGGGCACCGCGGTGATCTTGTCGATGGCCGGGTCGGTGGTGTCGGTCACCGCGAGTTCCATGCGCATGCTGTCCTCCGAGAAGTTCTTGGTTTCACCGATCTTGAGGCGCATGAAACTCGAGATGGAGAACAGATCGGTGGCCAGGCCGCCGGCAAGCATGATGATCAGGCCGAAGTGGGTGAGTTGGATGCCGAACTTGCGCCAGGTCCAGCTGAAGCGGCGGATGTGCGCGCTGATCAGGTTGACCAGCAGCAACGCGCCGATCAGGTGACCACCCGGAAACACCGGCAAGTGGAAGCCGTCGCCCCCGACCGGCCACCAGATGAACCAGCTCTGGAAGTATTGTTCCTGGACAAAAAACAAGCCCAGTCGCACCTGCGCCAGCGTCCCTGCGAACACCAGCACAAAGGCGGCCGCGAGACAAATGACGGTTAGGCGCAGCGAGGAGATGGCTCCGATCAAGCGAGTGAGGGCGGTCATCATTCAGGATTGGTGAAACGAACGGACTCCAGGAAGGCCGTGAACTTGGCCTTTTCGGCAGCCACCAGGGCGTCCGGGCCGGTGAACTTGAAAAACCAGGTGTCCGCACCGTGGCGGGTCCAGCCTGCCGTCAGGCGGGTTTGCGGCCCGGTCACATCGATCAGCGAAAGAGTTTTGGAGCCGGCCGTGAGCTTGGAAACCAGCGGCACCAGGCCGGCTGCGTCCACCGGCGGCAAGCTGACTTGCTGGCGCCAGCGGTTCACATTCTCCAGATCGCCGCCGACATCGCCGGGGAAATGCGAAACCACCAGTTCGCCCTTGCTGCCGTCCGCCGCCACCACACTCAGCGTGGCGTAGCGCATTGAGCTAGTCGATGGTGCCAGCGTCCAACCGGCCGGAACCTGCCAGGTGACACTGCCATCCGCGGCGGCTGCCGGCGGCGCAAGCGCACTGTGCGCCGGAGCTGCTGCCGGAGCCGCTGCCGGGGCGGCATCGGCGGCCGCTGGCGTCACGGTCGCCACCCACTGGATGAAATGCTCCTTCTCCGCCGCCGTGAGCGCCGAGTTGCCGCGCATTTTGAAAAACCAGGTGCTGCCGTCTTTGTCGGCGATGGCACCGATCAGGCGGCCATCCTTCGCGGCATCCGCTCCGGACGGCAGGCCTTCGACCTCCACCACAATACCCTCGCCGAACGAGGTTTTGATCGTTTGGGACGCCGCCTTGAGCGCCGCCTCGTCGTGCGGCGGCTGGCCTAACTGATCCCGCCAGCGGTTGACGTTGGCCAGCGTGCCGCCGGGCGCCTGACGCAAAATCGAAAAGGAAATGTCCGCCGTCGCCCCGCCGTCACCCGCAACCAGATAGCTCGCCAGGCGCATCGGCGAGAGCACTTGCTTCTTCCAATTGGCGGGTGCCACGTCGGCAAATTGCGGACCGCTCGCCGGACTCGCCGTCGCCAGTTGCTCCGCAGTCAGCCCGGCATGCGGGTCCGCTCCGGGCATCGCTCCGGGCATCGCTCCGGGCATCGCTCCGGGCATCGCTCCGGGCATCGCTCCGCCCGGCATCCCCGCATGAGGGTCGGCGGCAGGCGCGCCACCTGGACTGGCGGCGGTTTCCTTGGCAAGATGGTAGACCTTGATTTCCCGGTCCTGCTTGCAGGCGGCGGCAGTCAAAATCAGGCATCCAAGTAAGAGATAGGGGCGTTTCATGGGCGGCAATCGGGGCTGGCAGAATGCTTGGGCCTCGACCCGCTGAGCGTCAACGTCCAAGCAAAAAATGAGCAGTGAATTCATGGGCTAGGAGTCGCCGGTCGGCGGCCCGTGATCCGCCTCCCTGCCGGTGCTGTCACCGCGGTGCTGACGGGCGCGGATCAGGGTGAACACCAAGGACACCACCATCAACACCGTCCCGAGAACCAGGAAGGAAATGATCCGCTGGGTGCCTTCCAGCCTGCCGATGCCCATGATCAGAATGTAAACCACCGTCAGCAACAAGGTGTTGTGGCCCATCCAACGGTATTTGCGCGCCTGGGTCAGCAGGTTCATCCCGTAGTAGAACAACGCGATGCCTACCCACGACAGCGCCACCCACGCCTGCGGCACAATGTGATAGAGGGCATACGGAAAAACGATGAACGCGCTGGTCAGGTAGGCGTTGCGCATCAACTCGGTCTTGAGCTCGAGCCTGTCCTTCTGCCATTTGAGAATGCGCGCGCTGGTCAACGCCACGAAGACAAAACCCAGGCTGATCCCGCTCTCCTGGCGCACCAGTGCCATATAACAGGCCACCACCCCCAGATAGATCAGAAAATTCGCCACAATGATGAAGCGCGATCGGAACCAAATCGCGGTGGTCACCACCAACAAGCTCTGCGCGGACAGCCACACGAACAATTCCGGAGCCTCGAAGCCCTTGATCAGCGCCATGCTCAGCGCGGCGTAGCCGGTCATCGCGTAGAGAAACGTCGCGTACCGGCTGCGTTCACGCACCCAGAACATCACCGCCAGTCCGAGGAACACCAACGAGGCAGCGATATTCGCGGCAGCAAACACCACGCCGTAACTCGCCAGCGTGTGCAGCAGGAAAATCACATAGCCGCCGCAGTTGACCACCGAGCCCACCTGCACC
>Ga0194037_1001148_pt1 | contig 19671 bp, 22 predicted proteins | sample JunL306m_MetaG_FD_148653 | JGI IMG/M metagenome (GOLD analysis project Ga0194037, IMG submission 148653) | Anoxic zone freshwater microbial communities from boreal shield lake in IISD Experimental Lakes Area, Ontario, Canada - Jun2016-L304-6m | ecosystem: Environmental > Aquatic > Freshwater >...
TTCCACCAGTATATCAATCCGGGAAAATCCGAGTTTGGCAGGGGTGGGATGCTGACCAAATGCCACATTGCGCAAAAGCTTTCGCGGCTTGGCATTACGGTTCATATTGCCAACGGTCGCAAGCCGGATATTCTCCTCTCGATTCTTGAGGGAGAAAAGACCGGCACAACATTTCTGCCACAAAAACCGACGCACGGCCCGAAACGCTGGATTGCCAACAGCGAAGGGATGGAAAAGGGGGCGGTCACCGTCAACATGGGCGCTGAAATGGCGCTGGTGGCCGGAGAACGAGCCAACAGTCTGCTGCCGGTCGGAATTGTGTCGGTTGAAGGGCGCTTTCTGAAGGGCGACATTATCAAGGTGTGCGCCACCGATGGCACCATCATCGGCTACGGCATGGCTCAGTATGGCTCGGAAAAGACAGTTGCACTCATGGGGCAGAAAGATCAGAAGCCCCTTGTTCATTACGATTACCTTTATATCACATAATAATGAGTGGAGCTTTTGCTTTTCACAGACGTTGTGGCTCATTGTGATAAATAATGAAGCTCAAAAAGAGAGATGATGTGAGCTTTAAATCTGAGCTTTATGAGCTAAATTGATGAGTTATGATTAATTCAAGAGAGCAGAAAATCATCGAATTTATAAAGCAAGCAGGAGCTTGTTCTTCAAAAGAAGTTTATCAAAATGTTGATATTTCGGTAAGTTATGCAACCTTAAAAAGGATTTTATCAAAACTCATAACTGAAAATTTTCTTTCCTCAGTAGGTCATGGCAAAGGAACAAAATATACCATTTCTCCAATATTTGATCTTTTAGAACCAATTGATATTAAACGGTATTATGAGAAAGAAATTGATGAAAGAAAAATAAAGGAAGTATTCAATTTCTCTTTAATTAATGACGTGCTTTCAAGGCATACTTTTTTAACAAAAGCTGAATTGGAAAAACTTAACAGACTTCAAGCTACCTTTGAAAATAATATATCCCAATTGACTGCGAACGAATATAAAAAAGAGTTTGAACGGTTAGCAATTGATTTAAGTTGGAAATCTTCGCAAATTGAGGGAAACACCTATTCTTTATTGGAAACTGAAAGACTTTTAAAAGAGAAAGAAACTGCATCTGGAAAAACAAAAGAAGAAGCAATGATGCTTTTGAACCATAAAGATGCGTTGGATTTCATCATTGAACATCCTGATTATCTGCATCCATTATCAGTTTCAAAAATTGAGGATATTCATAGTATTCTTATTAAAGAACTCTCTGTAGAACGAAATCTGAGAAAGCGCCGTGTAGGTATTTCCGGAACAAATTATTGCCCATTAGATAATGAGTTTCAAATAGCAGAAGCTTTAAAAAATTCATGTGATGTGATTAATGCAAAAAGTAGTGTTTTTGAAAAAGCGTTGTTAGCATTAGTATTGATATCATATATTCAACCATTTATGGATGGTAATAAAAGAACGGCAAGAATTGTAAGCAATGCGATTTTAATAAATGAAAAACATTGCCCATTATCTTTTAGAACAGTTGATTCTCTTGATTATAAAAAAGCAATGTTATTGTTTTATGAACAAAATAATGTCTCACATTTCAAAGAGATATTTATTAATCAATATGAATTTGCAGTTGAAACATATTTTTAAGGTGAAGGTTTGCTGCAATAAGGTACTTGGCAATAACGCACTACTTTTTTGACATTGTCCGGTTGCGCTGATTAGCTCGTTGTGGAATGTATGATCCGGTAGAGTAGCGCATATAAATAAGTTAGCAAACATATTTAAAAGATAGCCCCAAACCGATAATTTGATGAAAGACAATAAAATTGAATATATTGAAACTTTGCTAAGCAAGAGAGATTGTCTTGGTCTTGGTGGGCCATACAACTTGATTATTCATAGCATACTAAACACCTTTGATCTTGGAGAGTTAATCGATTTTTACCTTCTCTTGCCCGATTCAGAATTGAAAAAATCAATAGAATCAAATATTTACAAACGCATTGGATTAACTTTAAAAGCTGATAGTTTGTATAATAGATTATATAATCTTTTACAAAATGTAAACTATAATCAAAGACAAAGAATTCGGAAGATATTAATGTTATTGCTTCCGTTACTTGACAATATTTACAGAAAAGACTTTTTTAATACTTTCAATAATTCAAAGTATTCAAATGATGTTTCTTCTGCATTGAAAATTTGCAGTGAGATCTGGGATACTGATTTGAATACACTGATATTAAATGACTATTTGAAAACGAAGAAAGAAATGTATTTTAAAGCATTTCTTAACCATGGGGAGATAGAAAGTTTATTGCCTAATCTTGAAAAAATTTGGAAATTTGAACCACGCAATTATTTGAAAACTAATATTATAAGAAAACTAAGCAAGAAATATATTGACAAATTTGAATTTATTAGACTTGTTGAACCTGAAAAATATTTGTTTGCCATGAGCCTGTCTGATAAAGATTTTGATAACGAATCTCTTGTTGATTGTTTAAATGATATATCTGAAGATTTAAAACCCTTTGGAATTTTAAGCCTTAGCCGTCTGAATAAATGGGAATTGATTGAAGAAGAAATAAAAAAATATGTTTTCTAAGGAGCCTCAACAAAAGTCAATTTCTCGTTATTAATATCATTATTTAATAAGTCTTAAACTGTCATTAAATATGAAATAAATGAGAGTCTTGTAAAGTTTTAAAATTTGAAATTGCAATAATTGCATGTAAAGCAATAGTAAACATACAGCTATGAAAGAATCTATAATCCAGCGACTCCACGCTGTGCAGCAGGCAAGCCGCGAGATCATCACCCTGACCGATGAGGCGATCAACCGCCTGCTCTGCGATCTTGCCGACAGAATACCTGCTCACCAGGAGGCCATTCTCACCGCCAATAAAAAAGATGTGGAGCGAATGGATCCCGCCGACCCAATGGTTGACCGGCTGCTGTTGAACCAGGCAAGGCTCGAAGCCATTGCCGCCGACATCCGCAACGTCGCATCGCTCACCTCCCCGCTCGATGTGGTGCTTGAAGAGCGAGTACTCAAGAACGGGCTTGGCCTGAAAAAGGTGACTGTGCCCATCGGCGTCATTGGCATCATCTACGAAGCAAGGCCAAATGTCACCTTCGACGTCTTCGCCCTCTGCCTGAAATCGGGGAACGCCACCGTGTTGAAGGGCGGCAGCGATGCCATGTACTCCAACATCGCCATTGTGGAGCTTATCCATAGCGTCCTGAAAGAGCACGGTATCAACCCCGATACCATCTACCTGCTGCCCGCAGAACGCGAGGCCGCAGCCATCATGCTCAATGCCGTTGGCTACATCGACATGATCATCCCCAGAGGGAGCCAGAAACTGATCGACTTTGTGCGCGACAACGCCAAGGTGCCCGTGATCGAAACCGGCGCAGGCATTGTGCACACCTATTTCGACAAAAGCGGCGACCTTGAGGTTGGCAAACAGGTGATCTTCAACGCCAAAACCCGTCGTCCCATCGTCTGCAACGCGCTCGATACCCTCATCATCCACCACGACCGTCTGGGCGACCTCCCTGCTCTCGTTGAGCCGCTTCTGGAAAAGCAGGTGCTGCTCTTTGCCGACGAAGCCGCTTTTGCCGCCTTGCAGGGACACTACCCTGATACACTCCTTCAGTTAGCCGACGCGGAGCACTTCGGGACAGAATTCCTCTCCCTGAAGATGTCAGTGAAAACCGTCTCATCCCTTGAAGAGGCGCTGGAACACATCGCCCACTACAGCTCCCGCCACAGCGAAGCCATCATCGCCACCGATGCCGCCACAACAGCCACCTTCCTGAAACGCGTTGATGCCGCCGTGGTCTATGCCAACACCTCAACCGCCTTCACCGACGGCGCACAATTCGGCCTTGGTGCCGAGATCGGCATCAGCACCCAGAAGCTCCACGCCCGAGGGCCTATGGCGCTGAAAGAGTTGACGACGTATAAGTGGATTATTGAGGGGAACGGGCAGGTGAGGGCGGTATGATGCGGGGGGGGAATTGGAATACATTTGCATCCATGCGCAGAGTGAGACAGAAAAACTTGAAACAAAAACATTGATGAGAATATGCCTGAAATAGCCAGATTTTACGGAATAGTCATTAAATTGTTTTTTTGTGACCATCCTCCCCCGCATTTTCATGCCGTCTATGGAGAACATATTGGATTATTCAACATAGAGACCATGGAAATGATCGAAGGTGACTTGCCCGGCCGAGCACGAAAGCTGGTCAATGAATGGGCTGCAATGTATCAATCTGAGTTAAACGAGATGTGGAATAAACAAGAGTTTCACAATCTCCCACCATTGGATTAGCATGATGAATCATCCAAAAATCATAAGCGCAACAGCAATTGATGATCATTCACTTCTCGTTGAATTCGATAATCATCAGAAGAAAACCTATGACATTAACCCCCTGCTTGAGAAGGAGATGTTCGCTCCGTTGAGAAACGCAGCACTGTTCAGAACTGTAAGAGTGGATGTGGGTGGCTACGCGGTTGTTTGGCGAAAGGATATCGATATTAGTGAACATGAATTGTGGGTTCATGGAGAGACAATATTGTAATTGTCAGGGTGGGTACAGGTTTTGAGAACTGAAAATTTTCGTATACTACGTTTTTCTTTCAATAATCTAGGCTAATTTACCCCAAAGAACAAGAGAGTATCATAAACCGTTACGCTGAAAAGCACCAGCAGACAGAGGAAAAACAGCATGACCACATTGCTCACCAAGGCATTTAAAACTGCAGAAAACCTCCCAGCGGTAGAGCAGAACGCATTGGCAAAATGGCTTCTTGACAAGCTCCATTCTGAAGCGAAATGGCAAAAAACGTTTTCAGAATCGGAAGACATTCTTGAGATGCTCGCCGATGAGGCACTGGAAGAGAAACGAAAAGGCAAGACGACTCCCCTTGACCATAGTCGCCTGTGAAATCGCTGACAAATGAACGCTTCTGGAAGTACTATGCCGACCTGCCTCATGAAACCAGGCGACATCTAAACTGAAATCAGTTCCGGCAAAAAAAAATTTCGGGAATTGAACGCAGAAAGACCAAATAAATCTCTTCATTTTCTTTTCCCCACTTGCATTATGATATCACATTTAGTATCATTCGTCTTGTGAGCAAAGCAGATAAAATCCTCCAGCAGATGCAAAACAATCCCCTTGATTGGCGGATTGATAGTCTGAAAACCGTTGCCAGCGCCTACAATATTGAATGGCGACAACACGGTACAAGTCATGTCGTTTTTATACGCGCTGATGGTCGGACGTTACCTGTCCCTGCTCATAGGCCAATTAAACCGATATACATTAAGAAATTTGTTGATTTTATCATGGATTGAGCTATGAAAAATTTAAGCAAATACCCATTTGAAATTCGTCCCCTCTCAAAAGAAGAGGGTGGAGGTTATATGATTTCATTTACTGACTTTTCTGAATGTATTTCAGATGGCGAAACCATAGCGGCAGCAATTGAAAATGGCATGGATGCCTTACAAGAAACAATAGCTGCCCTGGAAAACTTGCACATGCCTGTTCCAGAACCAGGTAGTGGCGGCACGTATAGTGGCAAGTTTATTCAAAGGGTACCTAAAAGCATTCATTGCCGTTTGGTTATGAGAGCAAAACAAGAGGGTGTCAGCATGAACTCTCTTGTAACATCCATGTTGGCAGAGAGTTTGGGCAAACGCGAATACGGTATTTGAGAGTTGCACATCATATCTTTTCAGTACGTGTAAGTGCGATGCTTGATTATCACAATAAAAACTCCATCTTCATCAGACGTTGAAGAAGCTTGGGACGCTGAAATTATGGAAAGAGTCGCTGCTTATGATCAGGGAAAACTACAAACCTATTCCGCAAAAGATGTATTTTCCGAAGCAAACAAATAGAACGGATTTTAACTTATTGAATATGAATAATTTAAACCGGACCATAGATTATACACTCTGCCACTCGGAACCAAAAATAACGTATTTTTAGCCATTATTTAAAACCATGCCTCACGCACTCGAACTGAAATATGGCCTGACAGCTCAAGAGTTGCTGGATGCCATTGACAAGCGATTTCGCCTGAAGGTGGCCTTGGAAGGAACCGTAGCCGAGGTTCATTTCGAGAGAAAGCTCCGCATCGCAAGCCGAGAAGGTTGGTTAACCAGCTATGAGAGCCATGATAGAGATGGGATGCATGACTTCACCGTTGTGACGCTCTCAGGGATATCCATAAGGGTTGAAGTCAAGACCATACGCAATGGCCCGAAACCCAAGGTTGAGCTACAAAAAACACGCGCCGCCAAAGCTGATCCCGGTAGCCGTTACTATGACCGTAATCACTTCGATGTTGTGGCTGTTTGTGTCGGTCGCTCCACTGGCGATTGGAGTCAATTCAGATACGCATTAGTGCGAGAACTTCCAGGTCATCGGAATCATCCAGATAAACTTCAGGTCATGCACTCTATTCCAGAAGGGGCTGAGACAGAGCCTCGATGGTTTTCACGTTTTCAGGACATCATTGATGCTTATGCAAGCTGAACCAATCTATAAGACGGCATTTGGGGCGTTGTTCTGCGCTGACAGCCTCGAATTCATGCGGCAAATTGCTGACGATTCTGTCGATCTGGTTCTTACCAGTCCCCCCTACGCCCTTCACTTTAAAAAAGAGTATGGCAACGCAAATCAGCAGGATTACATTGCCTGGCTTCTTCCTTTTGCCATAGAAATCAAACGAATCATGAAGCCGTCCGGCTCCTTCGTTCTGAATCTCGGTGGCGCATGGCAGCCTGGTTTACCAATTCGCAGTTTGTACCATTATCGCGTCCTGCTTTCTCTTGTTGACGAAGTGGGATTTGATTTGGCTCAAGAATTTTTCTGGTTCAATCCAGCAAAAATGCCAGCTCCCGCTGAGTGGGTCAATGTTCGTCGAATTCGGGTAAAAGACAGCGTGGAGTATATCTTCTGGTTTGTCAAAGATCCAATGGCGAAGGCTGATAATCGAAAAGTTCTTCAGCCATACAGCGAAGATATGAAGCGAATGATCAAACGCGGAGTAAAGCAGACAATCCGGCCAAGCGGTCATATCATCAACGGTACCTTTGCAAGCGACAGAGGAGGTTCAATTCCATCCAACCTTATCCAGTGTGGAAATAATGAATCAAACAGCGCCTATATAAAAAACAGTAAAATTGCAGGTAATAAAATACATCCCGCCCGTTTTCCTGCAGAACTGCCAAGATTTTTCATAGAATTTCTGACAAACCCCGGTGATTTGGTGCTTGATCCATTTGCAGGGAGCAACACCACCGGATACGTCGCTGATGGCCTGAAGCGACAATGGGTGGGGGTGGAACTGAGAAGCGACTACGCCGAGGAGAGCAAATTACGCTTTGAGGGTGTGCCGGAAGAGGTTATTTTGAGCCAAGACCAACAGTCTCTGCAATTTGAATGAATGTCGGTGTATTGGCGCTATTTTTGCGGTACTTATGTTAAAAACAAGACAATAGTATCAGAATATTCGGAGTTGGATAGTGGAGAAAAGGGAGAAAAATATATGAAGAGTAAGATTGGATATACCGATGAGCCAATGGGAGAGTTAAAAATCATTAACGACTTTCTCCCTTCACCTGATCAATTAATCCTGAAGGACGATAACGTCAAAATTACTATCGCATTAAAAAAATCAAGTGTTGAATTTGTTAAGCCTGAAAAAGAAGATAAGACAACTCATCGGCTGGTGTGCAGTAACTAACATAAAGAAAGCATAATACCGTATTCAATGTGCTTTGCTGCACAAAGAAAGAATCTATCCGCTCTTGCCAAATAAGGAAAATCAATCTAAACAATGTTAGTCTCATCGAGAAATGATATGAACTCGACTCTAAAGAAACAACCAAAAAACTGGGTATCGGTCTTCGGGAACGCCGATGTCAGCGAAGATAAAATTGTATTGCGTTCAGGTGTGACTCCAGAGTCGGTGCCTAATTCTGCACCACAACCCCCTCATGCGCTACTGAAATGTAATGTCGAGTTCGAGGACGGTGTTGTCGAATGCGAAGTTTGGCCTTCCGAATCAGACTTGCGTTGCCAATTTGTCCTTTCAACGGGAAACGGGGATCTGTTTGTAGGTCTCAATGTCTTAGGTGCACCTTATGGCTTTGCCGTGTTCCGGAACAATCAATTGGACCCTCTTGGCGGTACAGGACAAGGCTCCAAGATCGAACCCAACAGATGGTACACTTTGCGGCTTACCGCGAATGGGTCTAATCTGGCACTTCAAGTAAATGGCGTTGAGATAGCGCAAGCATCGCATCGACTTACACGGGGTCAACTTGGCATCTACTTACAGGGGGCTGGAGAGACCGCACTTCGCAACTTTCATGTTCTTTCGGGAGAGCCGGTATGCTTTGTTGTAATGCAGTTCTCAACTGAATTCGACGAACTCTTCTCGGAAGTGATTCGTCCGACGTGTGAAAATTTTGGATACAGGGTGGTCAGAGCCGACGACTACTACAGTACAGGTCTCATCATTGACGACATAACACGATCCATACAAGAAGCATCGCTTGTTATCGCGGACATAACCCCGAACAATCCAAACGTCTTCTACGAAGTCGGTTTCGCTCATGGCATCGGTAAGCCGACAATTCTATTAAGCGATCGGAAACGTGAAAAGCTTCCCTTTGACATATCAGGTTTCAGAACCTTGTTCTATGACAACACGATCGGAGGCAAGTCAGTTGTGCAAGAGCGCCTTATCCGGCATCTGGAAGCAATCGCTGCGCCGAACAGAGCGTTAAACGCGGGAGCTTGACTCCACATATTGCACCAAAAAGAAGTAAATATGCCGTCACCTCGTGACCTACTCAAGGGCTTGCTCGAATATATCGAAGAGCAAGCAAAAGATATTGACCCGAAAGGCTACCGCATCTCTACCGCAAAGGGGTTTGTTCGTCGCAATAGTGACTTGGCTGGACTCCCTGGTCTGGAATTCGATCTTCGGCCAGAGGGTGACCACATCTGGCTACATCTGGCGCGCCTCGAAGCCCATCGCCCTCCAAATGTTCCTGACTTTTTCAAAGGACTGTTCAATATCAGCAATGACCCGTTTGGTGAGCCTCCCGCACTGGATGAAGGCCATCTGATTACCTGAATTGCCCAGTGTGAATCAACGCCTGATCCTCAATTGGCTAAAACTCATGACGCAAAGCCAGGAGAAGAAAAGTTGAGGCGGAAAGCCCAAGCTGCCCTCCAGGAATACCTGCTTCAATGGAACGCTTGGGCTGAGGGCGAACGTCCACGTCGCAAAAGCATCTCCCTCTATGGAGATCTGTTCGCATTGAGACACCAGATTGAAGCCGAAGAGACAGCAAAGCCTCAAGAGCTCGTATGGGGCGTAGGCGTTGCCTCCTGGCAGATTCCGTTTGAAGAACGCATCGTCAGTTTTGAATATCCATTGCTCACTCAAGCCGTCGAAATTTCTATAGACGATAAAAGCATGGCGCTGGATGTTCGTCCCCGATCTACCGATACGCGAGTGGAAATGGATGCGTTCGCTGCATGCTCACTGCCCGGAGCAACTGATGTTGAGCGTGCTATCAAGGAGCATCTCCAAAAGCATCACGAGAATCCTGTTACCCCGTTTGATGCTTCGAGCTATTCCGATATGCTCAAACTTGCTGCATCAAACATGGATAGCAACGGTAGCTATCGAGAGATCCTTTCAAGGGGCGACCTTGTTCCTGCCCCCGATGCCGACTTGATCGTTACAGATGCCTGGGTATTACTTTCACGACCGCGCACCACTCACTATCTGACGGATGACTTAAAACGCCTGAAGGAGAAGCTTGCGAACGGATGCGATATTCCTTCTGGCCCGCTCGCCATTGTTACTCCGCCTTCAGATACACCAGTTGAATTCGAGGCTATTCGTTTCCGTGGGCTATCAAGTCGCGGATCAACTCATGGTAAAGCCGAGGAGCTTTATTTTCCCCTGCCCTACAATGAAGAGCAGGTTACCATCATTCAACGACTTGAAAAAGCTGCGGGTGTCGCTGTGCAAGGGCCGCCAGGTACGGGCAAGACACACACCATTGCCAATGTTATTTGCCACTATCTGGCGACTGGCAGACGGGTTCTTGTTACCTCACGTGGAGAGCCTGCGCTGCAGGTACTCCAATCCAAAATACCAGAGGAGGTCCGCGCCCTGACTGTGGCGCTTATGGCCAGCGACCGTGAAGGTGTCCGCCAGTTTCAAGCATCAATCGAGACGATTCAGCATCAGGTATCCCAGCTCAATCCGGAACAGACACGGCATGACATCGCGACACTGGAGAACGCCATTGATCGCGCCCACCACGAACTTTCCTCCATTGACGCACGCATTGATGAGATTGCAATTGCACAGCTTTCAGAGATAGAGGTTGATGGCGTACCAATGCGTGCACAGAAACTTGCTGAGTTGGTTACTGCCGGATTTGAGCAGCACGGCTGGTTTGATGATGAGATGACGCTCTCTCCGGAAAATGCGCCCCCTCTCACTGAAGAGGAGGCTGGCAAACTCCGTGAAGCACGGCGAAAGGTCGGACAGGATTTGGTTTATGTGCAGGCAAACTACCCCTCTGCTGATTCACTTCCTGCAACGCCTGCAATCGCCGAGCTGCATGAAACGCTCTCCAGTATAAGGAGAATTGAGGCTGAGGTTGAACGTGGTGACCTTCTTGATTTGAAGGCTACAACTGCCGAGGTTCTCATCGCAGCGAGGGATCTTCTTGAGTTAGTTGAAGAAGCCAAAACTTTGGCCGAGGAGTTGGAGTCTGGCGAGAGCGACTGGCCCCTTGATTTGCGAATCAAATGCAGACAGCCATCTTTTACTTCTGAACGGCAAGCGCTTGAGTCTTTATTTTCAGACATTAACGCACTCATTGGAGCGCGCGCTGAATTCCTCAAGCGACCCGTGGAATTCCCTGATGCAGGTTTGCGCACAGTCAAAACCCGGGAAGCTGTCGCCCGCGCCGTCGAGACTGGCAAGCCGTTTGGCTTTATTGCACTTGGTTCAAGCGAGGCGAAAGAGCATATCGCTATGATTAAAATCTCAGGACTCTCGCCTGCGTCACCAGACGACTGGGCTCATGTGCAGCGGCACATTGAACTGGATGAAAAAGTACTCTCTTTTGTGAGCCGGTGGAACCAATTTGCTGACGAACTTTCCATACCCCGCCTGGAAGGTGGCATCTCTGCTTTACGCCGAATCGAGATGGTTGCCATCGTTGCGAAAAAGGCTCATCGGTTGGCAACAGAATTCGATGCCACATTGCCAAAAAAGGCAGAGGCAGTCTTCTTTTCAGCTCCGGTTAAAGCATTGATGGGCAGTTCCGACGAACTTCTTGAGGTCAAGAACCAGTTACTACGCCACCTTACCAAGGCAGAGCTATCGAAAGCAGCAACCCAACTCAGCACTTTTCAGGAAAAACTTGCTGGCAAAACAGGGCCTGTCTCTCTTGCGCTAAAACAGTTCATCGAAAAGCAACTTGGAAATCCGGATATTCCCTCTGAACGCGTCGCTGCGCAATATGCGGAGTTGACAGCCGAATTAAGGCGCATTGCCTCGCTGACGGTGGATCTCGCACAAATAAAGGATTCCGCTGCCCGTATTGAACAGGCTGGCGCTCCGAAACTGGCCTCGCGTGTTCGTTCTCAGCCAATTGAAATGTCTGGCGAAGATGCCGTTTTTCCTGTGACCTGGCGGCAAGCGTGGAACTGGGCTCGTATTCGAACTCATCTCGACAATATTGAAGCCAGAAATGAATTGGTTGGACTTTCGGCCAGACGCAGAGACCTCGAGGGTGGCCTCTCTCGTCTCTACAAGGATTTGGTTTCCAGGTCGGCATGGTTGGCAACCAAACGGAATGCCACGCCCAAGGTCCTCCAAGCCCTTGCTGGCTATGCAACCGCTATCCGCCGTATCGGTCAGGGAACAGGCCCAAACGCAACACGGTATCGCAGAGATGCACGAGAAGCTATGCTGGATGCTGCCGGTGCAGTCCCCTGCTGGATCATGAGCCATGCCCGTATATCGGAGGCCATGCCGCCAGACATCGGGGCTTTCGACCTTGTCATTGTCGATGAAGCGAGCCAGTCTGATCTCTGGGCGCTGCCCGCCATTCTGCGTGGCAAGAAGATTTTGGTCGTAGGTGACGATAAGCAGGTCTCCCCTGATGGAAGTTTTATCTCGGGTCAAAAAATTCAGGCACTCAAGGTTCGCTATCTTTCCGAGCAACCTTATGGGACAGAAATGACACCTGAAAAGTCTCTCTATGATCTGGCAGCCCGCGTCTTCGCTGCTGAGCAAGTTATGCTTCGCGAACATTTCCGTTGTGTCCCGCCCATCATTGCTTACTCAAATCGTCTGTTTTACAAAGGGGGAATTCAGCCATTACGTATTCCAAAAGCCTCTGAGCGAATTGAGCCGCCACTTGTCGATATTTACGTCACCGATGGCTTCCGTGACAAGCACGACCATAACGATTACGAAGCTCACGCCATTGCCGAGGAAATTTCGGCCATTCTGAAAAATGAAGCTTTTGCAGGTCGTACGATTGGTGTCGTTTCAATGCTGGGAATAGATCAAGCCAAACACATTGACTCCATCGTGCGTCAACGGTGCGATGCCACCGAACTCCTTCACCGCAAGTTTGCGTGCGGAGAGGCCCGCACCTTTCAAGGCAGTGAACGGGACATCATGTTCCTTTCGATGGTTGCTGACAGCAAAAATTGTCACGCACTTTCTGGCCTGAAATTTGATCAACGGTTCAACGTGGCAGCCAGCCGGGCACGCGATCGGATGTATCTGGTTCGCTCCGTGAAAACAGCCGATTTATCAGATAAAGATTTACGGCTTACCTTGCTCAACCACTTCAACCAGCCGATGATGACTGACAAAGAGGAAGCAAACGTGCTGATTGACCAATGCGAGTCCGGGTTTGAGCGGGAAGTGTTTTCCATTCTTGCATCTCGTGGATATCGTGTTATTCCACAAGTGAAGACAGGCGCTTACCGTATCGACATGGTCGTTGAGGGCGCAGGGGATAACCGCCTTGCAATTGAGCTGGATGGCGACGAATACCACGGCCCGGACCGATGGCAGCACGACATGAACCGTCAGCGTGTTCTGGAAAGAGCTGGCTGGGTATTCTGGCGCTGCTTCGCTTCCACGTGGTCACTCCGTAAAGATGATGTTCTGCATGAACTTCTGGAACGCCTTACTGCTCTTGGAATTGAACCGACAGGAGCCATGGAACATGCGCCAAACCTGGTAGAAAAAAGGATATGGAAATTCACGCCCATGGAAGATAATGGACGGGTCGTTGATGAAATGCAAGCTGCTTTGGAACTTGCAATATCAAGTGCAAAATAGTTCTCAGGAACGTTCTGTCAGGGCGTTCGAGAGAGACTCGCCCCACAACTTTACGTTAGACAAGATTTCATAGGACTTGAGTTACCTTTGATTGAACTTTTTTTTGGTAACTTGGGGTATATAACACTCAATACCATGACAATGACACAAGCAAAGCAGATATATCCGGCGGCAGAGAAACCCTCCCCCATAGAAAGAATTGAACTTATTGAATCAACTGCTCTATTCTCCTGACTCTAAAAGTGAGATAGAATCAGTTCCCGCAGAAAAAAATTTCAGGGAATTGGTAATAGTCGGCAGCAGAGCTACGGGGTATGAATTCTTGTTTAGGAATTCATTCACGAAGCAAAAATTCGCGGAACATATCCTATAGCGATTTAATCCGGAAAGGGGAAAATCCGAAAAAAGTTAATTTTATCGTACAAATTGCTTAATGAGGTAAGCTCAAATGAATATACAGACTTTTATTGACGATAATTTAATGAGTCAGGCTTCCCGTCTTACGGGGGTTTCTGATAGTCGCAATTTACTGGAATACGCTCTGCGGCTACTGATTCAGGTAAAAATGGCTGATCGCACTATTCCTGCTAACAATGCGTCTAGTGATAACGGATTTTGCAAAGAATTACAACGTTATCGAGAATCCGTTGATCTTCATCAATTTGCAGATGCAGATGATATTTTCAATAATGTTCGAGATACATCAGGTGGGAGAGAAATTGAACTATGAAATCGCGATATCTACTCGACACAAATATTCTTTCGGAGGTACTCAAACCAAATCCGTCAAAAAGTATCGTCGAAAACATCAATCTCAAAAATGAAGAGTTATCTACTGCAAGTGTTGTTTTACATGAAATTGCATTTGGATGCTGGCGATTACCTGAGAATTCAAAACAACGGTTACATATTCAGCAATATATTGATAACGTCATTCTTGCCACCTTGCCAATTTTTGATTACAACGCTGAAGCTGCCTTGTGGCATTCGAAACAGCGGGCAAAGTTAACTGAACAAGGTAAAATACCTTCCTTTGTGGATGGCCAAATAGCCTCGATTGCTTATGTTAATAATTTAGTTTTGGTAACGCGCAACGTTAAGGACTTTGTTGTATTTAACGGGTTGGTAATAGAGAATTGGTTCGTCATTTCATAATGAAGCTCCCCGCCCCTATAGAGCCATATAAAAAATGAAAAATATAGACATTCATGATAATATTAAACTTTAAATACCAAACGATAAAATTATCATTAAATCATACGAAAAGCCTAAATGACTGGTTAGCTCCTGCAAAAAAAATGGAAACACTGTTATCATTAAAATGAAGCCAAAGATCACATGAATAAATCCGATTTAGAAAAAATTGTTAATATACGAATAAAAGAGGCTAAAGTACTCTTTGATGCTGAATGCTATGAAGGAGCATATTATCTTGCAGGATATGCTCTTGAATGTGCTATTAAAGCATGTATAGCTAAACAAGTTCAACAATATGATTTTGCCAATAAAGAACTGACGAAGCAAAGTTATACTCATAACTTTACAGAATTATTAGGAGCAGCTAATTTAAAGCAAATACTCAATCAAAAAGAACAACAAGATAACGACTTTAAACTTAATTGGTCTATTGCAAAAGATTGGAATGAAACCTCTCGATATAACAACGCTATCGAAGCAAATGCCGCAAAAGACCTCTACGAAGCAATTACTAACACACAATCAGGAATTTTGATATGGCTAAAGAAATTTTGGTAAGAGAAATACTGTCAAATGAAATGATTAAAGCCGGATTAACGCTTATTGAAAGGCTTGATACTGAAAATGCTCAACTAACAAGCGCATTTTGGCTTTATAATGAAGAAGATAGAGGCTGGAAACTTATCCTTGCTTCACCGTTAGTTACAGACTTAGGACCTCGTGAATATTATAGAAAAGTCATTAATGCCAATAATTTTGCTTCTGAAGATGAAGAAATACTATCAACACATGACATTACTGTAACCAACACAGCCGATAAAATTGTGCAACTCTTGAAATGTGCAATTAAATCAGAAGGAATTTCTGGTATAAGATTTTCAAGAAATGCCATTAATGGTTCATTTATTGAAGATGCTTATATTTATCGCTCGAACTGATAGATTCGCGAAGATTCTGCTAACCAAGAATCAAATTCATTAAAAACCAAGGACCTTATCCAATGAATATAAAACGTATCACCATACAGAATTTCAGAAATATTGGTATCGAAAAAACGTTTTATCTGAATCCTGATTTTACTGCATTCATTGGAGTTAATGGAAAAGGTGATTTAAGCAAATACCCATTTGAAATTCGTCCCCTCTCAAAAGAAGAGGGTGGAGGTTATATGATTTCATTTACTGACTTTTCTGAATGTATTTCAGATGGCGAAACCATAGCGGCAGCAATTGAAAATGGCATGGATGCTTTACAAGAAACAATAGCTGCCCTGGAAAGCTTGCACATGCCTGTTCCAGAACCAGGTAGTGGCGGCACGTATAGTGGCAAGTTTATTCAAAGGGTACCTAAAACCATTCATTCCCGTTTGGTTATGAGAGCCAAACAAGAGGGCGTCAGCATGAACTCTCTTGTAACATCCATGTTGGCAGAGAGCTTGGGCAAACGTGAATACGGTAGTTGAGAGTCGCACATCATAAGTCTTCAGTACGTCTACGTGTCATGCCTGAATATCACAATGAAATCAGGCATGACAAAAAAACGCAAATAAGGGAAGATCGCCATGCAAGCTACGTTACACACCATTGAGCAACAAGCTCGAATGTTAAAGCCATAAGAAAGGGCTCGCCTTGCGGAAGTCATGCTTGAATCAATAAAAAGTCCATTTCCATCGGACATTGCAGAAGCTTTGGAAGCTGAAATTATGTAGTAGCTGACAGAAAACCCCTGTTTTTTAAAAATTCAGCCCCCTTGTCAGCGTAACCACCGGTATTTTTTGGTGCATCAGAGACGTTTTTGCTCCTAACAAGCACTGCGAGCAACCATGAGCTGCATTTTGGTTCCAAAAGCCATAAACTGGACGCACCTCTCCCATTAAACGCCTCAATAACTCCTGTTTTAGAGATGAATTCAGGCCGCTTTTTTGTACGGGCCACGATGTCGTCTTGCATCCTGCTTCAGTAAAAGAGCACCAAACTGGTGAATGTTGCGCGACAACACCGCAAGAGCGACATAACGCTCGAATCCCTTAATGCCATCATCTGGACATATATCTAAACCATGAACCTCAAGACCATTAATTGCCGATTCGACTGCCGAATGTTTGCGTCTCAATCTTTTGAATTCTGGTTCTGATTCATGCGCTTTATCAGCTACTGAAAGCTTGCCGATTTTCGGTAACACAACTTTCTCGACAAGCGGTATCAGATCAGTTTGGTTTGTTACGCTATGAAATCCTTTGTCGTAACCTATCGAATACAAGTTTGAAAAACGTTTCTTTGTCTCTTCAACAATGGATACAGCAATCGAGCTATCAGTCGTTTTTTGCATCACTTTGTGATGTAAAATGAAACCAAATTGATCTTCAACTATGCGGACTGGTAATCCAAATTCAACAGGCACTCCTGCTTTTTTTTAACCAGACCATGACCAGCGAGAACGACTTCACGACTTATTCTGTCAAGAAGTTCGGGTGTAAATAAGCGGACATTATCACTACTGTCCGGTTATAAGTCAAATAAATTCAACTGGTTACAGGTATAGGTATCCTGAGTTTTGTAAATTGAATTCATAACTAATTGTTTTATATGGACTTTCTCAAAAACACTGACACTCAAGATTTGTAGAAATGTGTAGAGACTTATATCAAAATTCATACGCTTTTTAACCAAAGCTATAAGCACATAAGCTGATATTGCTGTCCAGATTTGTGTTTTAACTGCATTTTCAGAAGTACCATAAAAAGCCTTAATTCGTAAATGTTGTTTAATCCATTTGAAGAAAAGTTCAATCTGCCATCTGCTTTTATAAAGCTGTGCTATGACCTCAGCAGGAAGCAAAAAGTTATTGGTTAAAAACACAAACAGTTTTCCTGTTTCTTGATCAGAATACTTGATTCTTCTCATTGTCTCAGGGTATTCTTTTGCGGATTTGTCTCCTGTAAGCTTTATGGTCTGATCACATCGAACACTGGTAGATTTATCAACAGAATGGGAATATTGCCGATTAAAACTCAAATTTGACTTTCCTCTGATAACAAAGAATCCTTGTGATTGATGAATATGATATAACCGCTCAAAATCGATATATCCACGATCCATAATGTAGAAAGAGCCTGGTTCAATCATCAGCATATCAAGGATATTTACATCATGAACCTTGCCATCAGTAATGGCTATGAATGACGGAATATTACCCCTTAAGTCTAATAATGTATGCATCTTAACAGCTCCTTTGTGTGTACGGAACTTTGCCCATGGAAACAATGCAAGACATAAATCAATTGTTGTCGAATCTAAAGCGTAAACGGTATTCTCCAGTGTGACTCCAAAAGGATCTTTACAGTACAGTTCTCGAGCATGATGAATCAAAATATGGGCAAAATCCTGGTAAATTCGCCAGTCTCGATTTTCGTTAGCATCGGCCAATGTACTTCTGGCAATCGTTCCTCGTATGCCCATGTGATAGAGTTTATTCTGCATACCAAGCAAACAAGTTGTGATATCACGAAGACTTTCTCTATACGTCAATTGTGCAAAGAACAAACAAAGATATTGATCAAGACAAGTAAATGATTGTACCTTATAATTGCCATCATAACGCTTCACACAACGCCGAAATTGATGAAGAGGTAAATGTTCTTGAAGCTGAGCGAAAACGGTTTTTCCTGTGTTCATCAATCATTCCTTTTTGAAGAGTTATGAAATGATTAAAGATAACAGGTTTTTTCAAATCGATTACGATCAAAAAGGCATTTTAAATCGTTATATTAATTAATGTTAAATGGCGTTAACTTTTTCAACAACCGGACACCAGTGGGACATTATCTTTTATCGTCTGAAGTTCATAGCACGTTTTATCTGTCCAATCGTTATGACCAAGCATCTTGCGAAGCATATCATGATGATTGACATGAGGATGATCATAATCAGCATTGCGCACCAGTCGAACAACACCCATTACCAGGATAGCCCATTGATCCATGCCTGGTCGTCCCGTACGAGAATCCGCTTTTCCTGTGCCATTTTTCCGCTCAGGGAGTACCTCTTCAAGAATGGAAAGCACTTGTTTGCGTAGTTCAATATTCGTGTAAATAGCCTGAAGCCCCCTCAGGATGTTTGGCATATCATCGCGAGATTTTTCATTGAACTATAGAGCAGAAATATCGGTCTGACCGAACATCATTTGATGGTTGATGATGCTACGCATAGTGGATTTCAGAAACCGAAGTTTGGAGGCAATTGTTGTTTCAGGACACCTTACTACACCTTTTTTTGGCAAAAATGCCTATAATGGGGTATTATTTTGCTCTTGGAGCTTATTGATAAAAAATTTTCAACCTGAAAAACGAATTTAACATATTATTCTATAATAGCATAGTGATTTTCGTTCAAGCACGACGTAGAGTGTCGCAGCTTTTGATCAGGAAAAGCTACAAACCTGTTCAGCAAAAGATGTATTTTCCGAAACTAACAAATAGAAGCGATTTATTGACGCTGCACGCAAATACTCCACGTCTATGGACCAATGACGCTGAAAGAGTTGACAGCATATAAAAAGGAATTTCCAAACCAGCCCAACGTAACGGCTACTTCATTCCGGGCAAGCGCACCGTCCCGATCCCTTGTGGGGTCGATCTTACGGCTTGCGAAGATGGGATTGGTTTTGTTCGTTGATACTAAATACACCTTCCCCCAAAAGGCGCTTGCCAGGTTCAGGAACCAGAGAATCGGCATCCTCTTCCTGTTTCACCACTTTTCCCGAATCAGCCAAATCAGTATAAACAGTTTCGGCGCAAGGCAATACACATTCGCAGCAGAGGAGAACTCATGAAAAAAAACATCATCTTTTATATCATGGTGATCGGTGGACTGGGATTGTTGTTATGGATAGTGCTTCAACAAGGAAAAACTCTTGAAATTAACAAAGGCATCACAGAAGTGTTGCTTATCCCCAAAAAAGAGACCGGTTCAATATTCAATGAGTTATTCCATAATCTGCAACATCCTTTGTCGATATTTATTCTGCAGA
>Ga0194037_1001150_pt1 | contig 19645 bp, 19 predicted proteins | sample JunL306m_MetaG_FD_148653 | JGI IMG/M metagenome (GOLD analysis project Ga0194037, IMG submission 148653) | Anoxic zone freshwater microbial communities from boreal shield lake in IISD Experimental Lakes Area, Ontario, Canada - Jun2016-L304-6m | ecosystem: Environmental > Aquatic > Freshwater >...
TGGGCTGGGCACCGTCTCGGATATTTTCCTGCTGGAAAACATCCTCCGACGTTCTCGTCCTGACGGAAGCGAAGCCGTTCGCTTCCTCCGGACGCCCTTCACTTCGTTTGTGCGCCCGGCAGGACTCTCCCTCGCCTCTCGGTCGACCAGTCGACCTTGGGCTGGGCACCGTCTCGGATATTTTCCTGCTGGAAAACATCCTCCGACGTTCTCGTCCTGACGGAAGCGAAGCCGTTCGCTTCCTCCGGACGCCCTTCACTTCGTTTGTGCGCCCGGCAGGACTCGAACCTGCAGCCTTTTGGTCCGAAGCCAAACGCTCTATCCTTTGAGCTACGGGCGCATACTTCTTCTTTTGTACCTCGGAAAGGGGCCTGGAGTCAATCGAGAAACGAAAAACGGAGCACTGTCACTCCGTTTTTCAAAAAGTCTCACTGGGGTGACCACAGGGAAACAACCCTGAATATCAAACGCACGAAATACGCTTTCCAAGAAATCTCCACTGGGGTGACCACAGGGAAACAACCCTGAATATCAAACAATCAATCCGTTTCTTCAAGAAATCTCCACTGGGGTGACCACAGGGAAACAACCCTGAATATCAAACAATCAATCCGTTTCTTCAAGAAATCTCCACTGGGGTGACCACAGGGAATCGAACCCTGATTATCGGTACCACAAACCGAAGTCCTAACCGTTGAACGATGGTCACCCCACTAGAGATTTCAATATATATTGAATATGAACATACGAACCCTGACTATCGATACCTACAATCCGCTGGCTGGCGGACCTAACCGTGAAACGTGGTCACCCCTCCGTACGCTTCTCAATGTCGTGTGCCCTCGGAGGGAATCGAACCCCCATCAAGGGCTTAGAAGACCCCTGCTCTATCCATTGAGCTACAAGGGCGGATGTGTCCGTCCGATCTGTGGGTCGTGCAGGATTCGAACCTGCGACCGTTTGCTTAAGAGGCAACTGCTCTACCAACTGAGCTAACGACCCATATACCGAGGATTGTAACCGTACGTACTTTTGGCAAAACCGAACCAAATCGCGTCCGGACCGCGATAGCCGTACTCTATCAAAAAACGTTTTTCTCGTCAATTCCCGGTCGAAACCGGAGCCTGGGAAGTCGGGGAGGTGACTGTCGGTTGTGGGGTCGCGGCGATGGCTTTCGCGGCGAGATAGTCTTCCCATTGCTTCTTCGACCAGTCGGTCGGCTTCACCGTATAGTCCTGCGGGTGCGGGAAGAGCGAAGGGGATTTGTAGTTGCTGGGGAAATCATCGTTGATCAGTACGTTTCCCGATGCGTCCGTGACCTTTTGGTTGAAGGTCGTTTTCATGCTCCCGTCCGGGTTGGATTCGAGGATATGCGGGCCGTCGATCGCGACCTGTCGTCCGTCGGTCGTTCCATAGAAACGGAAGGTGAGCGACGTTCCCTGGACGGATGAAAGAATAAGGATGTACCCCGGGGTATTGTTTGTGAAGCTCAGGTCAGGCTTTGGGACATAGACGGTCGCGTCCATCCCGTATGGTTTGTAGTAGGAGACGGGATAGGCATGGTTTCGGCGCGCGGTGATTTTTAGTCCGGCCTTGATCGCGGTCTGAAACACGGTCGTTGAGACCTGGCAAATCCCACCTCCGAATTCGGGTTCCGTCTTGTTTGCCTTGATGACGAGCTCGGGAAGGTATCCATGCTCGCCGTCGACCTCGCCGAGTTGTTTGACGAACGAAAAGTTCTCGCCCGGCGCGATGAGGACGCCTTGGAACTGTTCAAGTGCACGATTGATATTGAAGATGCGGTTTTTCGGCGATCCTCGGAAATTCGTTGTCGCTTCGGCTACGACGCTGGTCAGTCCGAGTTCGGAAGGATCGGTCGAGCTGATGGTCGGGGATACGGTCTTTACGGGGAGCGCGACCGTGTCGTCCCCGGTCTCGATCGCGGTTCGAATCGCGGTGGTAGCTGCGTTTTCGTCGAGCGTGAGGCCGTCTTGGCCCGTTTTGATCAGCGTGACGGTCTTGTCGGGAGTCTCGCCGAATACCGTGTTTTTCGGATCCCGGTTCACCGTTTGAGCAAGCGTCGAAACATACTTGGACAGGGCGACAGAGTCGACCTTCCGGGAAGAGACGTTCAGAGTCGTCTCTCGGCTACGGCGCGAGAGCGTCCAGAGGCAAAGCATCGGCTGGTCGCACACATGTACATTCTCGATTTCAGACCGAACAGACGATCGTGGGATGAGGACGGTTTCTACCGTCATGAACGAGGAGATGGTCGGGACGGGAAGCGTTTCATGGAATCCATCGGCTTCAAGTGAGAGCGCTTCGGCTCGAATTCCGGAACGACAAAAAAGTCCGGACAGGACCATTCCGAACACGACCGCGAGCCGTTTTCGTTCCGATGAAGTCATAAGAGTCTCTTGTTCTCTTATTATAGAGGTGATTCCCGAAAGACGGAAGGGGAGGAAATGAAAACCGGTCCGAAACGCTTCGAACCGGTTTCTTTCGCTGTTGGGAATCCTAGAACCCGCGGACGAGGATCTTCTTCACTTTGGTCGTATCGGCCTTTGGGAGGCGGATGGTGAGGATGCCGTTCTTAAGCGAGGCGTCGGCCTTCTCCGGGATGACGTCGACCGGGAGGAGTACGGATCGGGAAAATCCGCCCCAGTAGCATTCCTGGTAGTAGTAGTTCCCATGCTCGACGACTTCTTCGTTTTTGCGTTCGCCCTTGACGGTGACCATATCGTTGTTGATCGTCACGTCGAGGTCTTCTGGTTTCACGCCGGCGATGGTGGACTTGATGACGATCTCGTTCTCGGTCTGATAGACGTCGATTGTGAGCTGCCCTTCGATGTCGTTGTTTTCAGGCATAGTGGTCTGCGGTGCGACTTGAGGCTGATAGGTGGCGGACGGGGTGCTCCAGGACGGCTGGGTCAATGGTGCTGCTGGCTCGTCGTTCGTCCGGAGTGAGAACTGTGTCGTCTCCTCTTCCTCATAAATCGGGAGAGAAGACCCGGCCGGCTCGCTCCCGTCAACGCTCTGCGCTCCCGTAAGGCGCTCGAAAAAGGACTTTTTTTCTTTGGTAGTCATGGCTTTCCGTTTAATGTTTTCATCCAAAGTATAGAGGATTTTTTACGCAAGCGCAAGAAAGATATCGTAGGCGAGGTGTATCGATATACCGACGATGAACATGAGGCGGAGCTGGTTCCGTCCGGCAGGGATGGCGGAACCGTACAGAAATGCGGTCAGGCCGTGTACGACGAGCATGCCCGTGGCAGCCGGAATCGGGATTAGGGCGCCGTTGCCCGACGATATGGAGGCCATCGTTATCTCCGTGACCGCGAAACCGAAGCCGAACATGAGGGAGGGGAAGGAAAGGGATGACCCGGTGATGCGGTTCGCCTGCTTCGTGAGGACGAGGACCTTCAAGGATTCCTCGATGACCGCGACGAAAACCAGGGTTACGAGGATGGCGGAGAGTGGCGTACCGGTAGTGTTGAGATTCCAGGGGTCGATTCCGGTCCCGGCGGGGGCGAGGAACGAGAAAACGGCGATTTCCGCGATGACCGCAAACAGTGCCGAGAATGATCCAGAAATAAGGAAGAGGAACATGCGCTTTGATGAAGGATCAGGAAATCGAGGAAAGATGTCCGCGGAGTTCGGCGGCTTTGGCATTCGTTTCGTCGAGTGTCGCTTTGGTCTGCGCGACGATCGCTCCCGGCGCGCGGTCGGCGAAGGACGGATTGCCGAGCTTGGCTTCGAGCGACTTCGCATACCTTTCCGCCTCGGTGAGTTCCTTTCCGAGTCGTACCCGTTCGGCATCTATGTCGATGATGCCTTCGAGCGAGACCCTCGCGGAGAGCCGGTCGGAGACGAGTAGTTCGGCCGCCGCCCCGTCGACCCTTTCCGTGATGTCGATGCGTGCGAGCCGTCCGATGACCGGATAACTTTCCGAGAGGTCGAGGTTCTTCGGTGAAAGCGAAACGTGGAGCCGCTTCGCCGGGTCGATCCGATAGACGGCACGGATGTTGCGGATCCTCGTGACAAGCGTCCGGAGTTCCCCGAAGGCCGTGCTGGTCTCCGGATTTTCCGTTTCGGGGATATCCGGCCAATGAACGGTCATAAGAAATCCTTTTCCGTCCAGCGTCGCGTATATCGCCTCGGTCACGAAGGGAATAAACGGGTGCCAGAGCCGTATCAGGGTGTCGAGGACCTGCCGGAGGACGGCATCGTTCTTTTCAACCTTGTGGATCTCGACATACCAGTCGGCGAAATCGTCCAATGTGAAGGCCCGGAGTGTCTCGATCGCGAGCGAGAATCGGTTCTCGGCGAGGTGGCCCGTCGTTTCGGTCGCGATCTTCGAGAGCCTGCCGAGTATAAACCGGTCCGAGAGGGATCTCGCAGTGCCGGAGTCTTCGCCGGCCGTGCTCATCGTGGCGACATAGCGCGAGAGGTTCCAGAGCTTGTTCACGAAATTCCGAGACGTTTCCATTTTGTCCGTCGAGAATCGCGAATCGTTGCCCGGAGTCACATCAGAAAGAAGTGCAATCCGGAGCGCGTCGGTCCCGTATTCCTTGCCGATGTCGATCGGGTCGATGCCGTTGCCGAGCGATTTTGAAAACTTGCGGCCGTCCTTGTCGCGGAGAATGCCGTGAATGTATACGTCGCGGAAGGGGATCGTATCGAGTGCGTACGTGGTCATGAGGATCATCCGGGCCATCCAGAAGAATATGATCTCGGATCCCATCTGCATGAAGGAAACGGGATGGAAATTCGCGAAGTCGTTTCCCTGGTCGAGCGTGGAAAAGGTCCATAGTCCGGACGAGAACCAGGTATCGAGCGTGTCGGAATCCTGTTCCCATCCCTCTCCGTCGGGCGCCTCGATCCCGCAATACATTTCGATTTCCGGGTCTTTTTCCCCGACTTTCGACTTTACTCGATACCACACCGGAATCCGGTGTCCCCACCAGATCTGTCGGGAAATGCACCAGTCGCGGAGGAGGTCGATCCAGTGAAGGTAGATTTTCTCAAACTGTTCGGGCTGGATCGCGACCCTTCGGTCGGCATCCCCGCCGAGTCCTTCCGTCACGGCTTCGCGCATGAGGTCCTTGAGGGTCTTACCGCGTCCGGGAATCTCGCGGTTTACCGCGACGAACCACTGTTCCATCGGGATGACTTCGACGACGTCACCGAACCGGTCGGACGTGCCGACGTTCTGCGTGACTTCCTCTTCCTTTTCGAGTAGGCCCTTCTCCCGGAGCATGGCGACGAATTTCCCGCGTGCTTCAAGGACGGGGAGTCCGGCATATGCCGGTCCGGCTTCGGCGGTCATGCTGCCATCGATACCGATGACCGCGATGAGCCCTATTTCCGGATGTCGCTCGCGCATGTCGAAGTCGGTCTGGCTGTGCGCGGGAGTGACACCAACCGCACCCGTACCGAAGGTCGGGTCGACTTCCTCGTCACCGATGATTTTTATTGAAAGTGGTTTCGCAGCACCGACTTCGACTTCGAAGGTCTGGCCGATGAGGTCGCGATAGCGCGGATCGTCCGGATGGACGGCGACCGCCGTATCGCCGAGTTTGGTTTCGGGGCGGGTCGTGGCCACGGCGATCGGAAAATCCTTCGAGTAACGGAACGTGTACAGCTTCGCGGGACGCTCGATGTGTTCGAGCTCGTCGTCGGAGCAGGTGGACTGTCCCTTCACGGACCAGTTGACGACGCGGTAGCCCTTATAGATAAGGCCGTCGTCGTACATCTTCTTGAACATCGTGTTCACCGCGAGGACCCGGGGTTCGTCGAACGTGTACGCGAATCGCGACCAGTCGCAGCTCGATCCCATGGCGCGTACCTGTTTGGCGATGGTTTCCTTCGATCCGTCGGCGAACGTGCGGATCTTTTCAAGGAGTCCGTCGCGGCCGAGTTCCTGCCTGGGATTTGTCATGCCCGAGGCGACGAGGTTCTTCTCGACGCGTGATTGCGTGGCGACGGCGGCATGATCCGCGCCAGGCAGGAAAAGGGTCCTATCGCCACGCATGCGGTGATAGCGCGCCGCGACGTCCATGATGGAATTTTCCATCGCGTGGCCGAGGTGGAGTACTCCGGTCACGTTCGGTGGCGGCATAAGGACGGAGAACGGCTCGGCGTCCGCCTTGGTGACACCTTTTTCAATACAAATATCTGGGTTGAAAAAGCCACTCTTTTCCCATTTCTGGTAGAGCTTGGTTTCCCATTCTTTCGGATCGTATGCCTTCGGTATCTCGTGTGGTTCCATATTCCCCATACTACGGCCTTTTTCGGATTCTTTCAAGAAAAGCATGATTTTCGGATAAAAAAATGAAACCACACGAGTTTGCGTGGTTTCGGATAAGATTGATGTGAGATTACGGATTCGAAACTATTACGGCACGCGAAGGAATCTTTTTCCGTATCGCTTCGATGAATTCGTTTACGTTTCGTTCCCGCGTTTCCTTATATTTTGAAAGGTTTTCCATGGCTTCTTCCCAGACAGTCATCAGAGCCTCGGCAGCAAAGTTCACGGTGTGGAGCGAATCTGTAAATTCTTTTGGAGTACATGATTCTGGGTTGATGAGATCGATGCGATAGGTCCAGTTTTTAAACACATTATCACATGTAGGTTCTTCAGCACGTAGGGAAAGAACGCAGGATAGCTGATGCTTTCTTAGTACCTCGTAAAGAAAATTCTTGACAATGCCGTATGCGGTTTCATCCTCATACTCTATATCACCGCACGTCCCGATATGAAAAGATTTTTTTACGAGAAAATTTTCGGTTGTGAGATAGGGCGTTCGAATAAGAAAATATGCTTTTTTAAGGTTGCTGCTGACGTGAAATCCGATTTGTAGATAGGATTCTCCTGAGAGACAAATCATGAGGTTCGCTGTTCGTACATCGGCTATCGGATTGGAATCGTATAGGCTGCCCTCCTTGTCGATAGCATAGTTTTTTTCAGAATAGTCCACGAACGCCTGATAGAGTTCGAATGCGGAAAGGGTGTTTTTCGGTTTTGACATCGTGTACCTCACTTTTTATGTATTGTTAAGGGAATCCGCTTTGCTCGTATATAAGCGCGATTTTTTGCTTTTGTCAAGGGATTACTTCCGCAGGAGCAGGTTTGTAACCTGCTCCGTACCGTTCTTTCTCCTTGTCGCGACGTAGTCTTGGCAGAGGCGAACAGCTAAGGGTCGATTTTATCCTGTGCCGTATGATATGCTCGGTTGTAAACCGTGTGGTTCAGGGTACAACCCTGAACCTGCGAGGGATGTGTCCGTATTTCTCTGCTTGCCACGCCGTAGCCTTGGCGTAGGCTGGTTATCTGCTAACTATTAAATGTTCCATGTTATCTGTCTCACAGCGGCAGATTCGCGTCGGGTTCGAGGTCGATGGCGTTTCGTTTGAGCGCTTCACGTTCGTCGGTTGTAAGCCGGGCATAACGGAGAACGGCGGCGGAGCCGATCATGGCCGCGTTGTCGAGTGAATAAGTGAATGCGGGAACTACGAAACGGGTGTGCGGGAATCGTTCGGCAATCATGGCCGCTAGGGATTCACGGAGCGAAACATTAGCCGAAACACCGCCGGCGATGACGAGTGTTTCCGGAGCGTATTCCTCGATGGCGCGCTTGGTCTTCGTGACGAGGACATCGACGACGGCTTCTTGGAATGCGTGGCAGATACCGTTCACGAACGATTCGTCTCGGTCGGTTTCGGCGGTCTTGCGGATCTCGTAGAGTACCGCGGTCTTGAGTCCGGAAAACGAAAAATCATAATCTCCCGAATCGATTATTGGGCGAGGGAAGCGAAGATCTTTTTTGTCTGTCTTCGCGAGCCCGAGTCCTCGAAGGCATGGCGATCCAGAGGATTCTGAGCCCTGGATTGCTTCGACGAAGACGTCTCGCAAAGACGTTTCTTGGTATCGTTTGGCTCGTTCTGCGACTTCCGGTCCTCCGGGATAGGGGAGGCCGAGCATCTTGGCGACCTTGTCGAACGCCTCGCCCGCGGCATCGTCTTTGGTGCGACCGAGTATCTCATATTGGAAATGATCCTGCATCAGCACAAGCTCCGTATGCCCTCCCGATACGACGAGCGCGAGCAATGGAAAGACATTGCTCCCACCCCTCCGCCCAAAGGGCTCCTCCCCTCCGGCAGGGGAGGAGGATTCTGGATTTTCTGTTTCTACGTTTTTTCTCTCCCTTTCAGAAAGGGAGTACCCGGTACTCCGGGGGAGGGATTTGTTTTCATCATCCGTTTTCGGTTCCTGACTTTCGACTTTCGACTTTATGGACTTTTGACCGATAAAGTTCGCATAGACATGCCCCTCGATGTGATGGATCCCGATGAGGGGTTTCTGCCAGACGAGGGCGAGCGCCTTGGCGGCGGATACGCCGGCCAGGAGCGCAGGAATGAGACCCGGGCCCTGTGTGACCGCAATCGCGTCGATATCATCCTTCACGACGCCAGCCTCCCGCATCGCCTCGTCGATGACAGGGACGAGGTTCTTCACATGTTCGCGTGCGGCAAGCGCCGGAACGACGCCCCCGTATTGCCGGTGGAGTTCGATTTGCGAGGAAACGACCGACGACAAGACGACCGGCACGCCGTCAACGAGCGTGACGACCGCCGCCGCGGTATCGTCGCACGATGTTTCGATGGCGAGGATTTTCGGATATTTTTCTGTATGCATGGGAGTTTATAGAGATGTCTAGACGGGGTGTCTCTACTCTATGGTTATTGCCGGGAAAAGGCAAACGAATATCAAAAGACTCCCATGAGATGGGAATCTTTTGCCTTTTTGTAGCCCGTAGGGGAGTTCCGTCCTCGACGTCTGCTGACGTCTTGTAGTCCAGGGCAGCGCTGAATGCTCCCTATCCGGTCGCGTTCATCGACGCTCGATTACTCGTCTTCACTCGTATCTTGCTTCTGCCCGTCCGACTCCCTTCTCCGTAATATATAAAAAAACAAAAGACTCCCATGAGATGGGAATCTTTTGCCTTTTTGTAGCCCGTAGGGTTAAGTGGTCGGGTTTGTCAAACACGATAGTGTTGACAATGAGAGAGAATTTCGAAAAATTTAGCGAGCCGAATTAAACATTTCCTGAGGGGTCTTGTACGCCAATGATTGGTGACGTCGTTTTGTATTGTAGAAGGAAAAGTATTCCTGCAATCCCAGACGAGTTTCCAATACGTCGGCGTACGCGCTGAGATAGATATTCTCTTGCTTGACGCTTCTCCAGAGCCGTTCGATGAAGATATTGTCCAGATAGCGCCCACGTCCATCCATACTGATCTTGATCCCGTTCGCTTCCAGTATGCCCGTGAACCTCGGACTGGTGAAATGACTGCCCTGGTCGGTGTTGAATATATCGGGCGTACCGGTACTCAAGGCTTCTTTCAGACACTCAAGACAAAAGTCCATTTCCAGCGTATTGGATACCTTCCAGCTGATCACATATCGCGAATACCAGTCGATGACGGCTATGAGGTAGGCGAAGCCTTCCTTGAGCGGTATGTACGTGATATCGGTACTCCAGACCTGATTCGGCTTTTCGATGGCAAGATTCCGAAGGAGGTATGGATAGATCGTGTGTTGCGCGTTTCCCAGACTGAGGTTTTTCTTCGGGTAGAGCGCGCAGATATCCATTATGTGCATGAGTGTCCGGACTTTCTCCCGTCCGATGTCGATATGGTATGTCTGATTCAGCTCCTCTTTGATGCGCCGGTTTCCATAGAACGGATGATCCGTATATACGGTATCGATGATGTCCATGACGCGCTTGTCTTCCTCGGAGACCCCGACAGGCTGATAGTACAGGGTAGAGCGTGGGATATCGAGCAGTTCGCATTGTCGTTTGACGGTGATGTCATTATTGTCTTTCTCGATCAAGTTTCTCCGTTCAGCCGGTGTCAACGATCGACATCTTTTTTTTAAGCCAGTCCAGCTCCGTGTCCTTTTGCCCGATGATACGATAGAGGTTGTCGATCTGTTCTTGCCGTTCAATGGCCTGCTGATACTCTTTTTTCCGGTTGTCTTTGAAGAGATCGGGGAGGTTGGTGAGAGCATTCTTTTTCCAAAGGCCGATCTGTGTCGGGTGAACTTGGAATTCCGAGCCGATCTGAGCCAACGTCTTTTCTCCTTTGATGGCGGCAATCGCTATCTGGGATTTTTCCTGTGGCGTGAAATTCTTGGGTTGTTTGGTCATATGTTTGTGGTCCTCGGAATCCATCTCATTGTACCAGATTTCGTGTCCAGGATTTCCCGACCATTATAGGGGAGTCGGACCCCTGTTACCAGGATGCCAGCCAGAGGCTGGTCACCCTTTGGGTGAAAAACCTGTCATGAGTAAAATCGTATTGCGCTTGTAGCCCGTAGGGGAGTCGGACCCCTGTTACCAGGATGAAAACCTGGTGTCCTAACCGTTAGACGAACGGGCCATATGCTATCGTTCCAGCCTATCAAATAATTCCTTCTTTTTGAAGCTGTTTCTTTTCAACTCAAGTTCCCTTTTCCTGGCGAGCGTACGGGTTTCATACGCTTCACAATGCAGGAGCTTGAATGGGACGAGATGCTTTATCGACTTTGTTTTACCTTGATTATGCTCCTGAATCCGTTTTTTCAGATCTTCGGTGCTACCGATATAATGATACTCCGCTCGTTCGCTTTTCAAAACATAGATGTAGAACATGCTCATGTCCTGTACGGGATGCCAGCCAGAGGCTGGTCACCCTTTGGGTGAAAGACCAGGGTGTTCTGACCGTTAGACGAACGGGCCGTTTCAATACGAAAGATAAACAAAAACACGTGGTATATGACCACTTTGACACTGTACCCGAAGATTGCTTAAAAATCAAGATTTGGGGATTTCAAGCGTATTCGTTTCCGCGATTTTGGCGTAGAGACGGGCGCTGTCGCGGACGGTGCGCTGTTGCGTCGCGAAGTCGACATGGACGAGCCCGAACCGCGGCCAGAACCCCTTGTCGAGTTCGAAGTTGTCGAGGAGTGACCAATGGATGTATCCGCGCACGTCGGCGCCGTCTTCGATCGCCCGGTGGACCGAAGTAAGGGTTTCCGTGATGAACCTTCCACGAAGTCGGTCGTAGGCGTCTGCAAGGCCGTTCTCGGTGATGTAGATGGGCATGTTATATCGTTTGAGGGCGACGAGTGCATCGTAAATCGATTCCGGATCGTACTCCCATCCGATATCCGTATGCTCTATGTCTTCGGGGTTCCGTGTATCCTTGCCGATGATTTTCTTTTGATAGTAGTTGAAGCCGATGAAGTCCTGATATCCCTTGAGTGCATCGACGATCGAGGTGTTCCACCACCAATCAGCGAAACGGCATAAAAGGAGATTCCACGGTGACCGGATCAGTGTCACGAAGTGCATGAATTGTTTCGTGATGCCTATTTGAGCATGCGGGGCTACGGCTTGTATGGCCGAGTATGCTTTTTTGTGGGCCTGCTTTAGGTGACCGAGTGCTCGAAAGTGCAGGAAAATACTTTTTTTCTCCGGTGGCCAAAAACCAAGGAGGAATGAGAGGCTCGAATAGATATCCGGTTCATTGATGGTTACATAGAACGTCACGCTGTCGCCGAATTCTTTGGCTATACGTTCCGCATATCGTGCGAATCGGTCAGGAAATTCCGGCGAGAGTGCCCCACCTGATTCCGCGACCCAGACGGGGAGCCAGAAATGCCAGAGTGTGACGAAGGGTTCGATGCCACGACGACGAAGCGATGCGATTACTTTCTTGTAATGGTCGATAGCCTCTTGATCAAATACACCTTCTTCCGGCTCAATCTTTGACCATTCTATGGAAAACCGATAGGTGTTCAGATGAAGTGCTTTGAGGATGTCGAAATCCTCTTCATATCGGTTCCAATGATCGCACGCCGCGCCTGATATATAATTTTTCGGATTGGACGCTTCCTTCGCAAATTCCGCGTTCCGGTCCCGTTTTCCGTAGCCGCGCCAGGAATCATGCCAACTTTCTTCACGCGCCTCTTTGGCAAGCCGTTCGGCATTTTTAATTTCCCACTCGGTCCATTCGTTATGATGTCCGCCCTCTACCTGATGGCTCGAGGTGCCGGCGCCCCAGAGGAATCCTTTCGGGAAAGTGAGTTTGCTCATGATTTTTTTATTAACGGATCACCGTACTATTTTTACAAGACGAAGAAAGCGATTCTTGTATAATCTCATTGTAGACCCGAATAGCCAATCGTTCCTGTTCGCGACGACCCCTCCCAAATGCAGGACGTTGATATCGGGCACATACATGACAACCCCTTTATTTTTTCGTACTCGATCGCAGAGATCGATTTCTTCGGCATAGAGAAAAAACTGTTCGTCGAACCCGCTTACTCTGTCAAAACAATTTCTTTCAATCAGGAAAACAGCACCTGATACCCAAATACTCCGTCTCATTTTTGCATCACTGCGACTCTCATTGATTCCACAGGCTGATTTGAAGTAGCACATTGTTCCATGCCATCCTCCATGATCCCATGCTTGCCTTTTCCCTTCTGCAGTAATGAGTCTCGGTCCGACGATTTGAGATCTTGATCTTTTCATCTCGTCAAGAAGCCGTCTGATGGTATCTGGTTCGATGAATTTTATATCTGGATTGAGGATGAGCAGATATTTTTCATCAGCACCCTTGGCGAGGAGATTATGACCCGCGCCGAATCCAAGATTTTTTGTTCCTTGGATGATTTCGAGGTTTTTTAGCCATGGGAATCTTTTAGGAATATCCGAAAGGTCATCGCCTGACGCGTTATCAAGGAGAGCGAAAGAATACGAGAAGCTCGCGCTTTCCAATTCCTCCCGCATCGATGCGATGCAATCGAGAAGGTACGGTTTAGTCTTGTAATTGACGATCTGAATGCGGATGTCGAGCATAATCTGGCTGGATGATTCTGTATGGTAATTTTACCATACTATCTGTTTTGATTCGAGAAACATATTATCCTGGTGGATTTTCATGGTATACTGGTCTCGAAATATCCAATAATCCGTACCAAAAAGCTATGTTCAATCCGGAGCAAGGAAAGGCAAACCATGAGGGGGGGGTAGATCGGAATGAAAAAATACGACAGTCTCTGAGGGATTTCATTCAGAAAAATGGAATGACCGCTCAGCAGGTTGAAGACGCATTTTTTGTTTGTATTGATAAAGAGACAAAAAACACCGATGATGAGAGTTTTGATGAATGTGTTTCCGGTCTGGCAAAGCGGTTTAGTGACGCTGAGCAGGAAGGATTCGCATTGAATGAAATCGGTAGCATTGTGAGTGAGATGGCGCGCAGGATGGATGCGCCGGAGCAACTCCTTGCGTTTATTAACAGTCTTCCGGTTGATGATCGGTCCCGCCGGTCGTTGCGTTCGATTTTTGAGAAGAACCGGACTGGTGAGATACGGTTCATAGATCAGAATACGCTCAAATATATTATCCCGACCTCCATGCGGCTGCCGAATGCGTTCAAAGCTCTTTCAGTGGAAGACCGCGCTGAACAATTACTCGACGTCTTGTCGCTTTTTGTGAAAAAGATCGGAAACAGGGAATTTGGAATCGAGTTTTCAGAAGAAGGCTAAGCCTTCTCCGAAGGTTGAGCCTTCGGAAGAATATGGTTATTCCAGATGGATGGCCTCCTCGAAACGGCGGAGTTCGGCGAGGAGGAGGGGATGACGGACGAGTGCAGGGTCTGCGACAAGCAGGTCGCCGGCTTCGGCGCGGGCGATTTCGACCAGGCGGAGGTTGGTGAGGTTCTCCATTGCGATATCAGGGAGTCCTGACTGGCGCGTGCCGAAAAACGCGCCGGGACCGCGCAGTGCGAGGTCGGCCTCGGCGATCTCGAACCCACTCGCGCTTTTTTCGAGCGTCTCGAGGCGGACATTCTCCGCGTCGGCATCGCCCGGGAAGAGGAAACAGTAGGATTTCTTCTCGCTTCGGCCGATGCGTCCGCGGAACTGGTGGAGCTGGGCGAGGCCGAACCGGTCCGCGTTTTCGATGATCATGACGGTCGCATTCGGGATGTCGACGCCGACTTCGACGACGGCGGTCGCGACAAGGATGTCCGTCTCGCGGTCACGGAACTTCCGCATCTCTTCCTCTTTCTCCTTCGCCTTCATGCGGCCGTGAACCAGTCCGACACGAAGGTCGGGGAAAATGTCGGTACGCAGGCGTTCGGCTTCCGCGGTCGCGGACTTCACATCTTCGAGTGCCTCGCTTTCCTCGACCAACGGGAGGATCACGAAGGTCTGATGTCCCTTGCCGGCTTCGGATCGGACGAAATCGTACACGAGCTCGCGGTCGGCGCCGTTTCGCGCGATCTTGGTCTCGATCGGCCGGCGTCCGGCAGGCATCTCGTCGAGTACGGAGAGCGCGAGGTCGCCGAAGAAGGCGAGTGCGAGGGTGCGCGGGATGGGGGTCGCGGTCATGGTGAGGAAATGCGGAACGCGGTCCGGAAGGCCATCGTCGAGTCCGCTCGTCTTGGCCTGGAGCGTGGCGCGTTGCTCGACACCGAACCGGTGCTGTTCGTCCACGACGACGAGCGCAAGATCGTGGAATCGGATGCCTTCCTGGAGGATCGCGTGCGTGCCGACGATGATTTTCGGGATGCCGGCTTCGATCGCCTTGCCGAGCGCAGGTTTACTCGCGACGTCGCGCCCGAGGAACCGGTATTCGCGGGTGAGGAGTGCGACCGTGAACGGTTCGTCGGCGAACAGTTTGGAGAGGTTTTCCCAGTGCTGACGCGCGAGGACTTCGGTCGGGGCGAGGATGGCGGCCTGATATCCGGCCAAGGCGACCGCACGCGCGGCACTGGCCGCGACGAGCGTCTTGCCCGAGCCGACATCGCCATTGAGAAGCCGGTTCATCGGCCGCGGACCGACCAGGTCCTTGACGATGTCGCGTATCGCGCGATATTGCGCGTCGGTCGGCACGAAGGGGAGACACTTCAGAAAATCATCGGTCGAATCCTGCGCGTCGGGAACCGATATGGCGGTCGACGTGTCGTAGAGCGCTTTCGATTGGAGTGCCTTGAGCTGGAAGAGAAACATCTCGTCGAAGGCGAACCGCTTGCGGGCGATTCTCCAGTCGTCGTCGTTTTTCGGGAGGTGTATGGAGCGGAGCGCGGACTTGAGCGTAGGAAGGTGGAGCCGTGAGAGGATGTCTTCCGGAACGGAATCGGGAATATCCTTCAGCTTCGTGAACAGCTCCATGATCTGCCAACGGAAGAATCGTGAACTGATGCCGCCGATTTCCGGATAGACCGGGATGAGTCGTGCGGTGTGCGTGGCCGTGCGCGAGGAGCGTTCGTAGTCGGGCGTCTGGAAGAGGAGTCCTTTGCCGTCTTCGGCGACCCGTCCGGAGAGGCGGACGCTGGCACCTTCGGAAAGGGTCTGTGCGATGAATCGGTTGCCGAACCAGACGGCGCGGATTTCGCCCGTATCATCGCCCACGACCGCCTCGGTGAGGAAGACCTGTTTGCGATAGGTACGGCCGGCGGATAGGCGGATTACTTTCCCTTCGACCGTCGCGAGTTCGCCCACCCCAATCTGTGAGATGGGACGGATGACAGAATAGTCCTCGTACGAGCGGGGAAGGTGACGCAGGAGGTCGCCCACGGTCAAAATGCCACGCTTTTCGAGTTTGGCGAGAATAGTCTTCTTGAACGCCGGGAGCGCCCCGAGCGGTGTGCCTACGGTAATTTGAGCCATACCTGAAGCATAGCAGGGGAACGGGATAAAAAAAAGCCCGTCTCATCCACAATGGAGTCGTGGACGGGACGGGTAGGTCTCAGATGACCAGATAGCTGGATACTTCTTCCGGATCATCCGGATCGATATGGGGCTCCGTGAAGTTTTCAACCGATTTTTTCGGTCGTTTGGTACGAAATGGTTTATTGAGAATGATGCCGGTCGGAATCTTGAATCCTACGATGATCGATGGTTCTCGATTCTCCGGAAATCCGCCGATTACCATTTTGATGTTTCTTGCGTCACTATTCTGCAAGACGGCGGACGACGCTTCTTTCAGAATCTGAAAATCAGATTCCGTTCGGCTTTCGAAGGGTATTTTCCGATTACCGATCGCGAAGATCCCGCTTCTCATTCGATCGCGACGTCTGTCCGCAAGCAGAAGGCGCCCCTCAATCCTGAGAACAAGCTCCGGAGTCTGCGGAAGCATGGATATGCAGATGCCGTTTTCTTTGCAGAATCGGTGGAGTCGTGAGTCGATGATTTCCGGTATATCGGCACAAGAATTACCGGTATTCGGAAACAGCATCCGTACGACGGAGTGCGGATAATCTGGAACGAAAATTATGTTTTTCGGGTGGAGTGCTTCGCCGGAAAGGCCGGTGGTTTTCATGTTCGCTCCTTAGGGTTTACTTATTTTGAAAAGGACGGGAAATCCGAAATAGTATAAATATGATATCACAGAAAGATATATGCGTCAAGAAACAAAAGCCAAAAGACAATGAGACAACATGATCCGCCGTGGACCGTTTTCGATGAAAAAAGTTACGTTTTTAACCCACCGCTTGCGATGCGGAGGTGTCGGGTGTGTCCCCACGAGGAATCGAACCTCGATCTCAGGCTTCGGAGGCCTACGCTCTATCCGTTGAGCTATGGAGACAGGTAATGAAAAATGTAAAGCGAAAAATGAAAAGTGTAGAATTGGGAATGAGCGAACCGCTACAGGATAGGATACTTTGTCGAAATGAGCAAGGAAAGGGGAATGAATGTCAACGGGAAATAAAACAGCCATGGAACGGAAGTCTCGTCTTCTGACGGATCTTCTTGTTCCATGGCATGTGGTCATTATTTCTTTTTCCTGATCAGGTTGACCAGATAGTGCGGGGTTTCCCCGAACCGATAGTCGGCTATAATCGGTCCGTCTATCTCGTATCCTTGTACACGTTGTACACGGTAGAGTTCCTTTTCAACTTGACTCCGGGCATAGGAGTCGATTTTGAGAATCCAGATGTCTGGCACCATGACCTTCGCCTCAACACTGGCATGTCCGTTCTCCCCCTTGGCAATTTCCGAGAAGGTGACTTCTTCGGAAAGTCTGAGTTGGGCAAGTCTGAGTTGGGCTGTTGTTGAAGAATCATTCTTTTTTGACCCTATGGATCTTATAGCAATGATGCTACAGAGCAGGAACAAAAGGATGAATAATTTTTTCATCGTTCACTTGTTTTTGTTGAAAAAATAAAAAATTATCGTCACAGCAGAAACTGCGATTAATGCGATTGCAAGCCAGAAGGTCTCTGTTGGAGAGACACAGGACTTGGACGCAATCATGCCAAGAAGAATGACGGCCATGATAGCTGGAACTTCGGCGACGGGCGGGATGATTCTTGCTTCAGTATTCATCTTTTCAGATTTTTAAGGTTGGCAATACCTCTTCCGTTTCGGGATAATAACATGAAGAAGCGAAAAAGTCAATTTTATGTTGGATAAAATAAAAAAGAGGCTTTTTAAAGCATTTTTTTAATAAAAAAAGAAGCTTACTTTTCAGCAGGAATCTCCTTCGCCTCTCGTCGCGCCGTCGCGCGACTCGGGCTAGGCACCGCCTCGCGCTTTTGCCTGCTGGCAAAAGACGTTCCGGCGTCCGATTCCTATCGTGAGTGAAATCGTTCACTCACTCCTCGCGCACCAAAAACTCCCCTTGCGGGGAGTTTCTTTTGTGCGCTCGGCAGGAATCGGACCTGCGACCTTTTGGACCGCAACCAAACGCTCTATCCACTGAGCTACGAGCGCGCATACGAAAAACGACCAGGACCGGACCGTTCCGGACCAATTAAATATGCAGTATCCTCTCGATAATGTCAATAAGGTTCGGTTCGTATTCCTCCTCAGGGACGTATTTCAGAAGGACGCGTCGCATGGTTTCGGCATCGTTCCCGTCGAGTGGGATGTGTAAGCGCGGTGTGAGGATGCCGGCGATGTCGAGAATGAGATGTTTGGGGAATTGCGGGTGCCCCTCGATGATCCAGAATGAGGTGACGGACTGGTAGTCGTAGAACTCCCGTCCTACGGATATGCCCTTTTCGGTGACCCTGTACCCCGTCGGTTCGCCCGGACGGCTGAAGAGCAGATAGCCGGTCATGCCGATGAGGATGAATGTGATCGCCATGATCGGACTGTCGGTATAGATGGAATAGGCGACGATGCCGATGAGCGCGAATACGACCCCGACGAGCAGATTCTTCGATTCAAGGAACGGAGAATCGTGCCCCTCCGATTCCCAGTGAGCAAGTATCTTGCCCGTCTGATACGAGTGTGGCTTGGCCTGTTCGATCGGGGGTTTCGGCCGCGGATCCTCGACGGGATTGGTAGCGGTCTCGAGGAAGGGGGAACCTGATTCTTCCTGATCGTGCTTGGCGGGTTGCATGTCGAAATTCATATCCGTGTCGAAGAATGATGTATGGACAGTATAGCACTCTTTCCGGACGCTTCACAGCGGGCACGGTTTCTGCTAGCCTGGTTGAGACGGAGAGGTGACCGAGAAGAGCCGTTATTTTGAAACAAATCTTTTTGGAGCGGAGGAGTGGCCGAGTGGTTGCCCGCTCGTCGGTGCGAGCGGGTCCGCTCACTTCGTCAGTCACGTCGTTCGCGAACGACTGTGTCGAGCGAAGATGTAGCGGAAAGGCATAATCATTCATGGAGAGTGATGTATTATACGTATATCCTAGAAAGTCAGTCCGAAAAAGGGAGATTGTATGTGGGGAGTACGGAAGATTTGAAGGCGCGCTTGGAGAGACATAATGGCGGATTCGTACGATCCACAAAACCATATTGTCCATGGGAGGTCGCTTATTATGAGGGGCATCGAAGTAAGACGCTGGCGCGACAGGCGGAATTGTTTTATAAAACGAGTCAGGGACGCAGACAACTGAAAAAGAAATTAGGGTCAGAGGAGTAGACGTAGTTCTTTTCGTGAAGTTCCCGTGTATGCGGAGGAGTGGCCGAGTGGTTGTTGTTTGAAACAAATCTTTTTGGAGCGGAGGAGTGGCCGAGTGGTTGAAGGCAACAGTCTTGAAAACTGTCATACCTGCAAGGGTATCGTGAGTTCGAATCTCACCTCCTCCGCTCCAAAAAGATTCTGAAGCCGGTCTTGCCCGCTCGTCCCTGCGAGCGGGTCCGCTCACCCCGCCAGGCGGGGATGTAGCGGAAAAACTGTCATACCTGCAAGGGTATCGTGAGTTCGAATCTCACCTCCTCCGCAGAAAAAGTTTATGGTAAAGATGTAATGTTGAGTTCGTCCGGCATCCCAGCATACGCGGGACAAGCGCACCGGACGCCCGGCGAATGCTCGGGCGAATCTCACCGCTTCCGCAAATATTTCCTATGGCTCTCGAAGCGACGCATCTTCGGTTCGCGCTTGATGTCCAGGATGACTATCATGCCACGGACCCTTCGCGCTATTTGTCGGGCATAATCTATCCGGACAGTCTATAAAAATCTTCCGAGAACCATCCTTGGAAAGTGCAAAGTTGTATTTTACCACTAGTGTCTCGTTAAAAACCCGGCAACCGAGCCGTTTTTTCATACCCTTCAGTTTCATTTTGTACCAGACCCTTTGAAAACAGCATATTCAAGCCACTTTTGTCGAAGAGGGATACACTGG
>Ga0194037_1001151_pt1 | contig 19642 bp, 13 predicted proteins | sample JunL306m_MetaG_FD_148653 | JGI IMG/M metagenome (GOLD analysis project Ga0194037, IMG submission 148653) | Anoxic zone freshwater microbial communities from boreal shield lake in IISD Experimental Lakes Area, Ontario, Canada - Jun2016-L304-6m | ecosystem: Environmental > Aquatic > Freshwater >...
GAGCATTGTTGCCGACGCCGGTGTCTGTGCCGGTGACAAAAATTCCCCGGAGCATGCCTAATTTTCGCGGCAGGTGGTGACGGTTAGTTCCAGGTCGGAGAGCATCCGCCAATCCTCCTCGGCGGAACGTCCCGTGGTGGTGAGGTAGTTGCCGGTCATGGTCCCGCTGGCTCCGGCAAAAAAGATCCAGGATTGGAGGTCACGCAGGTTCTTTTCCCGCCCGCCGCAGACGGATATCTCACGGGTCGGATTGACGTAGCGGAAGAGGGCGATGGCCTTGAGGCATTCCAGCGGGGTGATGAGGTCGGCGTGTTCCAGGGGGGTGCCGGGTATCGGGTTTAGAAAATTGAGAGGGATCGATTCCACCTCCAGCTCCCGGAGGGTCAATGCCAGCTCCACCCTCTGTGCCGGACTTTCGCCAAGACCAAAAATTCCGCCGGAGCAGACCCTGAGACCCGCCTCTTTTACACCACGGATCGTGGCGATGTCCGCATTGTAGTCGTGGGTGGTGCAGATGTTCGGAAAAAAACTGCGGGCCGTCTCCAGGTTGTGGTGATAGGTAATCATCCCCGCCTCCTTGAGTGCATAAGCCGTCTCCCCGGAGATGATGCCGAGGGAGCAGGCCGGTGCAATGGAGGTCTCCCTCTGTATCCGCCGGAGCGCCCCGCAAATACGCGACACTTCGTCGTCTCCTACCGTGGTACCACTGGTGACGATCCCGTAGCAGGTAGAGCCGCTCTCTTGGGCTATCTTCGCCTCGGCCACAATCCGCTCCTCGTCCACCAGGGAGTAGACCGGCGCCGCTGTGGTAAAGTGAGCCGACTGAGCGCAAAAAGCGCAGTTCTCCGGACAGCGTCCTGACTTGGCGTTGATGATGGCGCAGAGGTGAACGCCGCTACCTATATAGTATTCCCTGATCCGGGTCGCCCCGAGGAAGAGGGCGAAGGCGTCCGAACCGGTCACCCCAATGAGCCTGATGGCCTCTCCCTCCGTCACCACGCCGCCGGCGATGACTCGATCCGCAATCTCCGCAAGCCACTGTTTCAAGGTTCATCCTCCTGAATAAGAATATATTCTATCTCTTTGCCGCGCTACCTTTATCCGGCGGCCCCAGGTATCCATGATAGTACGGTATGATCTGTCCCGCCGGCTGACGGTTGAAGATGAGTCCGAGAATTTTTTCCTTCGGCAAGAAGTTGAGCGACTTCCGGATCTCCGGCAGCGGTGTGCTGCGGGCACGTACAACATAGAGGATATGATCCACCAGAGGGGCCAGGGCCATGGCGTCGGCGCCGGCAAGAACCGGCGGAGCGTCGAGAAATACATACCGGTCGGGATAGCGGTCTCGCAGCTCGGAAATCAGATGCCGCATGTTGGGTGAGCCGATCAATTCGCTGCTTGCGGCGACCTTGTGCCCTCCCGAAATAATAGTCAGCTTCTCGACACCCGGCCATACGATCAGGTCCGCCAGTGGACACCCGTAAAGCAAGTTCTCGGCAATTCCTCTGTCACTGTCAAATCCAAGAATCTTGTGAATGGACTGCCGCTTCAGATCGCAGTCAAGCAATAGGACGGAATGGTTGTAATCCTTGGCAAAAGTTAATGCCAGATTAATGGAAGTCAGGCTCTTCCCTTCACCCGGAATCGAACTGGTTACCATAACTATCTTACCGCCGCCACTATTATTTGTGCGGTGAAGTATCCGGGTCCTGAGTATCCGATATTGCTCCATCTCCGGGGAATATCCCTGGTAGGCGACAACGCAATTGCTTAACATCTGATTCAGATCCAGGCTTACATGCCGGGAGTTGACATAGTCGGGTGATACCCATCCGACACGATCATTCTCAGGTGAGTCGGTCGCCGCCGCAACCTCTACAACCTCTGATTCGACCGGATGCGGCAACGCTCCGGTGAGTCTGTTGAACAGTTCCCTTATCGTCTGCATTGTAGTATGCCCCCGCTCTCTATTACTTGACCGTCATCGGTTACCCATGCGCCGTGAGAGCCTTGCCCAGAAGACGTCCAAATCCATGATAAAAAAGTGAAAACAGATGACAGCAATGACCAACGCCAATAGTATTCCGATTATAATAACTTTTCGCCGTAATTGTACCTGGGCTGACTCGTGCGTTACGGTAATCTCGGGTATGCCCGCAAGCACCGTCAACCCGGTGGCCCGTGACAATTCCTCCGGAGTACGCACCGACTGATCGCTCACTTCCCTGATTGCCGTCAACCCTACCCCGCTCCCAATCCCGAGTACCAGCCCAATCAGGATGATTGCCGGCACGTTGGGGCTGGTCGGTTTTTCCGGGAGCCGCGCCGGGTCAATCAGGGTAAACCGTTCGCCGAGTTGGCCCTTCTCCATACTATGCGCGACATTGACATCTATCGCCTTCCGCGACAGGTCATCGTACTTCATCTGTATGGCATTCCGTTCCTGCAGAAGATTTTTATATCCCTCCTCGACCCGCGGCGATGAGATAATCCGTTCCTGGTAACTGTCTCGCCGCTTCGTCAGATTCGCAATCTGCCGTTTGACCGCATCAATTTCCAATCGAGCGCCGACCAGTTGCGCGCTCAGGGTCACGTACACTGGATTGTCCGGCTTGACGCCGGAAGTGTCCCTGTTCGCCGGGTTGAGTTGCTGCTCCAGTTCACTGATCTGTGAGGTAAGCTTGAGTACATCGGGATACTCGTCGGAGAACTTGCTCTTCAGTTCAGCGAGCTGGACCTTGAGCTGCCGCAGAGTCTCTGAAACCTGCTCCGGCGGAATGCCGGCCAACTGGGTCCGCAGATACTCCTCCTTTTCCTTGAGGGCGCGGAGCTGGTCGCTCAACTGGCGAAGATCCCGATCCGTCTGATCATATGCCTGTGTGTTTGCCTGTGAAAGCTCGGGCAGAGAGTTCATGTTGCTCTGCTTGAACGCCACAATCCGTGCTTCGATGGCGGACAGACCGGCCTTCAGTGTCTTCAACTCTTCACTCAGGAATGTGGAGGTACCTACTGACTGTTGCTCGCGGACTTTAAGGTTCTCTTCCATGTAGAGAGAGGAGAGCATGTTGGTTACCTGCTGAACAACTTCCGGTTTCTCCCCCTGAAAACTGACGCTGAAGGCAATGGTCGCCCGGCCCGACCGGCCGGAACGGGGGTCCGTCACGTCGCCGCTGATGGTTTCAAACTTGATGTCCTTTTTCCTCATCCTCTCCACGATCTCATCCACGGTCCAGTTCTTTTTCTTATCCTCGTAGAGTTTGAACCGGTTTATGATCTCCGTGAGCTTTGGGGTCCCCATGATCCGCTGACTGATGGTCTGCAGGCGCTGGTCCGCGTAACTGGTGATGTTGGCGGCCACATACTCCTTGGGTATCTCCTGTACCTCAATAAGAATCGTAGCGTTGGAACGGTACACCTTCGGCAGCAGCAGAGCCAAGAGCAGGGCGGAGATAAAGATGGTAACCGTCGGCAGAATAAGGCTCCATTTGCGCCATTTCAGTATTTCGATAATTTCACTGAAAGTTATTGTATTGGGTTCCATGTAACTCCTCGCTGCGGTTGTCGATCACGCCGAAGCCCGATTGCATGCGTCTTGCCCCGGCAATCGTCTACAGGTTGCGCAACGTCTCCTGCGCCTCCCGGAGCCCCGGGTACTCATCCCCGGCAACGGCCTTGGTCAGGTATTTCTTGGCCAGGTCACGCTTACCGCTCTTGAAATATGCCATCCCCAGATGGTAGTTGACCGCCGGTATGCCGGCAAGCCGGACACCAGCTTTTTCCAGATACTTGAGCGCCTCATCGTTCTTCCCTTTCCGGTAATAGGCCCATCCGAGGGTGTCGAGAACCTGTGGGTCTTCCCCTCGCTGCTTCACGGCGGCATCGGCCAAGGCAAGCGCCTTGTCAAAGTCCGCCGGCGTACTCCCGTAATCAGTCAGGAACGCGGCATAGTCGTTCGCGACAAGCCAACTCTTCGCCTGGTTCGTCACAAGTTCCTCGTAGGCGGTCCGCGCCTTTTGAAGATTTCCGGCCTTCGTCAGGAGGCGTCCCAGAAGCAGAGCAGGCTGTACCTTGTCCGGCGCCAACGAAGCGGCGGTACGAAGCGCCTCTTCACCCTTGACAAAACTCGCCTGTTCGAGATAAATCTGACCAAGCAGCATGTAGGCCATGGAATCCTTGGGATACTTTCTGGTCCGCTCCTCACAACGGTCGATAGCAGGGGCATACTTACGTTGCCTCATAAGAAGCTGGATCGTGCCGGCAAACAACTGATCGGAGTGCGGCGCCACCTTGAGAGCCGCATCCAACTCGGTGATGGCCCGGTCGGACTTTCCCTGCCCCTGAAAGAGGTCGGCCAGCCGCACCAGTGGAAGGGGCGATTGAGGGGCGTACCGGCGAGCAACCCCGTACGCCTCCTCAGCCCGCTTTGTGTCTCCCGCTGCCCGGTAGAGATCGCCAAGCTCCAGACGCAGGTCGACAGCTTCCGGTTTTTTTGCCAGAAGCTCCTCGATCACCGCGACCCCTTTCTGGAAATCCTTCTGGGTTGCATGATAGCGCGCCATGGCCATTTGCACCTGCTGAGAGCCCGGCGCCTGCTTTTCCGCCTGTTGCAGGCTCTCCATGGCCAAATTCTTATCCTGGTTCAGGAGATGTGCCTGGGCAAGAAACAGGTACAGTTCGGTCTCCTTCGGCTTGTCGTTGACAATGGTGCGGAATGAGGCCACCGCCTTATCCCCTTCACCTTTCTGAAGATGTACTCTCCCACTCAGGTAGTTGGCCTCCACGTTGTGCGGACTCGCTTTCAGAACTTCGGCAAGGTACTGTTCCGTCTCGGAGATCTCGCCCCGTTGGTAGTGAATCCGCGCCAATAGATTCCTGCTCTGGATAGCCTGGGGCTTGGTCTGGTCTTTTTCTATACCGAGGCACTCCTTGAGGAGAGCGACAGCATCGCCGCTCCGCCCCATGCCGTTATAGAGTTCGCTCAAGGCAAAACGGAGGAAAAAGCTCTTCGGATTGCCTCGGAGCCCCTCCTGCAAAGTCTGTTCGGCCTCCTTGCTAAGCTTCATGGCAAGGTAGGCTCTGGCCACGTTGATAAGGCACTGCTCGTTCTTCGGATTGGAGGCGCTCAACTTGGCTAACTCCTGCCGCGCCTCGTTTGTTCGGCCAATGTTTCCATAAAACCCTGCAAGTGAAATACCTAATGTGTAGTCGGTCGGATTCAGCGCCATCATCCGCTGCACCCGGGCAGCAGCCTCGTCATACCGCTTGCTCTCGGCGTACAGCTCGGCCAGCGCCTTCTGGAGAGCAAGGGACTTCGGGTTTTTCTTCTCACCCTCCTTCAACGCCTCCTCTACCCCCTTGAGGTCCTTCAGTCCCTTGTGGGCCGCACTCAGCAACAAATAGATTTCCGGTGTGTTCACCCCTTGAGCAATCGCCTGCTTCACCAGATCAAGACTCTTGTTGAATTCTCCTGATTTCAGGTAGATTGCCCCCTGTAGCAGCATCCCCTCCTGATGCCGCGGGTTTCCCTTCAGCACTAAGGCAACCTTCTCCCTCGCCTTTTCAAGGGCGCCCGCCACAAGGAGGATTTTCCCCAACTGGGCCTGGGCATCCAGGTTCCCCGGTGCTAGTTCCGCAGTCTTGGCGAAAGAGCTGTATGCTCCCTTTAGGTTGCCTTTTCGCAGTTCCACCTCTCCCATCAGGTAGTAGGCGTCGGCGTACTTGGGGTCGATCTGGATGGCGTTTTTCAGCTCAAGACCTGCCTTGACGTAATCCCCCTTCGCGTAGAACGCCTTCCCCTTGTTAAGAAATTTCAGCTTTTTTGCATCCGGACCGCCGCAGGCGACCAGCAACACCAGCACGAGAAACGCGCCACACCATCTCATCAATTTGTCACGCATGATCAAACCTCCTTGTAGTTACTAACGCATACCCTGCAGCACCACTACCAGCAACGCCGCTACGACTCCCTTCAGAGCAAACCTGATATTGCCGCGCAATTCGGCAAAAAGGACTTCACAGGTGAAATAGGCTATGATAATTTTTGCCGCGATAATCCCCAGGTGATTATTTTCGAAACCTGATTCCGGCAGGTTCGGCGTCACCAAGGCAATGACGAGAATCAGAAAATCAAGTGGTGTGCTCTTGAATCCCGTCGTCCGTCTGGTCATTTTGGAAACCAGAACATTGAGAATGGCCAATAACCAGAATGCGGAGTTATAGAGACGCAAAATCGCCATGGTCGACGTCTCTCTCAGCGCAGCGTCGCTCCGGAAGACCAGCAAGGGGATCAGCAGGTAAAGGACGGCCTTGAGCGTCTCTTCAACCCGTTTGGGAGCAAGGAAGGCGACTACGCTCACGACAACGAGCGACGCCAGAGCCGACCATGCGAAGTAAGGCGGTACCTTTCCTACAAGACTAACTGTCAGCAGAAGAAGTCCGCCGGCCCCAAACTTGAGAGTTCGGAATAGTTGCTTGACAGAGCATGTCTGGTACTGCAAGCGGCGGCGAAGCTCCTTAAGCGTCAGCAGCAGAGCCAAGCGCCTCGGCTGCCAAGTGTCGATGTGAGTACGGGAAAAAAGCGTCAGCACAGAGCAAGAAAACGCCAAATATATGCCGAGCAGCAGCCAGTCCGAATAAAAGCGGAATTGGTACGCCGCCATCAGCAGCGCAACCTGGATCAGGTAGATCACCAGCACTGACTCACTCTGCCGCAACCCCAGACGCAGCAGGGAGTGGTGGAAGTGAGTTTTATCCGGAGCAAAAGGTGAACATCCCCTGGCAATTCGGCTTGTCATTACCGTCAGGGTATCCAGCACCGGGAACCCGAGAATGAGGAGCGGCAGAAGAGGACTGAGGGCGGTTGTCCCCTGCTGAGTTAGTTGTAGCGCCAAGACGATTGTCGAAAAACCAAGGAGTTGACTCCCCGTGTCTCCCATGAAAACAGTGGCTGGATAGGTATTGAAACGGAGAAACCCAAATATTGCCCCGCAGAGAGCCAGTGCTATCAGGCCAATGGTAAAGTCTCCCTCCTGATAGGCAAGATAGCCGATTAAGGCGAGGCTGAGAAGCGAAATCCCCCCCGCCAGCCCGTCCAAGCCGTCGGCAAGGTTGATGGCGTTGGTCACCCCAACGATCACCAGCACGGTCAGCGGCACGGCGGCAACGTCGGGCAGCAGGAACCCCTCAGGCGCCAGCATCCCCATTTTTGTGAACTTGATTCCGCCCACAAAAATGACGATGATCGCAGCGATTAATTGTCCCAGCAGCTTCCAGCCGGGAGACAACTCTCTGAGATCATCAAGGATACAAAACAACAGCAGTGCCCCTGCGCCTGCCAGGTAGGACGTTACGAACAGATCATCCTGAATCCAGTATGCCACCGGAGCCAACGTCCCGAAAACCATGGCCACCCCGCCGACCCGTGGTATGGGGTGCGTGTGAACCTTCCGTTCATTAGGAATATCAACTAGTTGATACCGCAGGGCCAACCTTGAAAGAATGGGAATAGCCGTTACCGTCAGCAGAACCGAAATAAGCAGAGTGGAAAGAAACATCATGGTTGATAATCCCGGTTATCGGTTCTATTTCGGCAGAAACGTGTCAAGCATCGGCGTCGCCTGCCGGGCAAATCCCTGGAGTCTTTGCTCCGCGGCCTCCAGGGACTCGTTTCTGGCCATCGGGGTAATCAACCGGACCAGCGCCCCATCGGTCCTCTGCCGAGTCAGGGCATCCCAGAATGCGTACAGCTTCAGTTGCACCATGTCGGTCAAAATTCGCCCCCTCTGGGGAAACCAGTAAAACATCAACTGACGTTCATCGTTCTTCAGCATATACGCCCGGTTGACCGTGATTGGCGGCCCATTCCCTGTCTGTAACCGCGCGTTCCCGGAATCCTGGAATACCCAACCGCTTCCCGGTAGGCAGGTGCCGGGAGAATGGCTCGACTCCCCTTTGCGCTGGCTCGAGTTATAGGCGACATAGAGGTTGATCGTGTTTCCCTTCGAGTTCCTGTAATCCGCCAACAGGTAATCAGTCAGATGTAGGACGTTGAGATATTCTTCCCCCATGCTGGAGCGGGTGCCCTGCCAGTCGCCAATGGCAACGGGAAACTCCCGCAAGGGACGGGAGAGCGGAACCTTCTCTCTGAAATCGACACTCTGGGAGACGCCGACGGTGACCAGCAGCAGTACAAATGCCGCAAGCGCCGGCGCCGCTCCAGAAGAATCACAACTCACATCACATGCCTCAGATTTTCCATTACTATTCTGGCTTCTGGCTTCTGGCTTCTGATTTCTGATTTTAAAAACCTTGTCAAGCAACCAGACTTCTCCCAGCAGCAGCGCCAGACTGACCATGAAGATCAGCCATCCAGAAAAGTCGTGAAAGAACCCCTCTGCAACCGCCGGACCAAACATCGGGAAAAGCATCCCGACCGAAGCAATGCGAAGGCTGTTCGTGATCACGGTCAAGGGTACCGTCGAGACGATCAGTATCCCCCGTTTCCACCACGTCGTCCGGTGCTGGGAGGCGATGAGAATTCCCAGAGCGAGCAGGGGGATCAGATAACGGAGACCGCTACAGGCATCGACCACCTGGAGTTGAGTGAAGCCCAAGTCAATGACATTCCCCTCCCGAAACGCGGAATATCCCATAAGCTGCAGCATCTTCACTCCGACCTGTGATGAAATGAGCTTGAGCCTGAGGGAGACATTATCGAAGACGACAGCGGGCGGAGGAAACATGGCGAGGCTGAAGAAGAGGGGAAAGGCGATCGTCTTCAGCTTGCGGCGGCCGCAGTACAGGAGAAGCAGACCAACTGTCAGCGCCCAGCATGACAGGTAAAGGGTAAAATATTCACCCCCCAACTCACCAAGCCAGAAGAGGATAATGCCGGCGCCCAGAGGGACGATACCCTGCCATGAGGGGCAAGACGGCATGGAAAGAAACTCCGAACGTTTCTGCCAGATGAGATACAACACTACCACAGGGATGAGGTAGCAGTAGTTGAAGTCTTCCTTGTCCCATCGCGATAGCAGGTAGGTGAAGGCGGGGATAAATAACCAGATGCCCAGGCATCCGCACAGGGCAGACAACATTAGGGAATACTTCTGCTGTTTGTGCAATTCCATTATTCACCCCTAACTCGGACAAGCCGAACACAAATAAAGGCATTTGAAATTCGTAGATACAGAGACACGGTAAAAATCATAAATAAAATCAGGACTATGGCGCTCACCGCATTGGTGAAGCGGTATAATCCTGGATCATGAACCAATCGATTTATTATTTGGATTTACCAATACGACGTCAACAGGACATACAAAGACACATTAAATTTGCACCCCAGGGAATTGTGATCCTGAGGTTGAAATGCTGACTACTAATCGCTGTCTAAGGATAATAGCTCAAAATGTAGGATAACTAAAGCTAGAAGTTCTTCTTGGGATAAAAGTGAAAGGTTGATCAGCGTCTCTCCGCGTTCTTCCGCGTCCCATGAAAAGCCTGATCGTGATGCCCACAACCTACCAGCACCTGCCATATCCGCTCAGAGGCATTGCCGTCCCATAACTCCGGCACCTTGGCCTTGGAACGCTTCGCAAGACTCTGCCGGTAAGCCCCGAGAATCGCTTCCGCGCCCGTCCCTGCCAGAACATTGGTACCCATTTCAACGGTTATCGGCCGCTCCGTGTTTTCCCGGATGGTAACGCACGGCACACCCAAGGCCGTCGTCTCCTCCTGTAGCCCCCCGCTGTCAGTCAGCACCGCCGCCGCATCCTTCCAAAGGAACAGCGATTCACGAAACCCGAGGGGCGGGAGCTGCACAATGCCTGCGTCAAGGCGTATCCCGAACTCTTCCATCATCTTCCTTGTCCGGGGATGGACTGGGAAGAAAATGGTCTTTTCCTGTGCAATCTCGTTCAGGGCGACAGCAATCTGCTCAAAGGTCTCCCGGCAATCCACGTTCGAAGGGCGGTGGAGAGTCATGAAGCAGTAGGCCCCCCTCTCCCCTTTCAGCGAAAACGTGGAGAGGTCGCACACATCCTCCTCTTCCAGGCGTTGCGCTTGGTGAAGAAGATTGTCAATCATGACATGCCCCACCAGGTGAATGCTATCTGAAGCTTTCCCTTCCCGCAGGAGGTTCGCAACTCCGCTCTCCTCCGTCACAAAAAAAAAGTCCGAGATGGCATCGGTCACCATCCGGTTGATCTCCTCCGGCATGTCCAAGTCAAAACTACGCAACCCGGCTTCCACGTGGGCGACCTTGAGCTGAAGTTTTTTCGCAACAATGCTGCACGCCAGGGTTGAATTCACATCTCCGACCACCATGACCAAGTCAGGCCGTTCCTTCAGGCAGATATCCTCAAAGGCGACCATAATTTTAGCGGTCTGCACCGCATGGGTACCTGACCCGGCATCAAGAAAAAAATCCGGCTTTGGGATACCCAGGTCGTCAAAGAATGACTGGGACATGGCATGGTCATAGTGCTGACCGGTATGAATGATACGACACCTTAGCTCAGGATGTAGTAGAGATGCCCGAAAAATTGGAGCAATTTTCATAAAATTAGGTCGTGCACCGGCTATAAGAAAAACATTCACCTTAACTCTCCGTTATACATTCTGAAATGTAAACCGATACTTTTCAGCAAGCACCTTATAGGCAAATAGCGGCAGTAGTTTCTGTCGCCTGATTCGTCTCGGGTCCGCCAGCAGCCGATAGAGCCATTCAAGGTTCATCTTACGCCACCAACGAGGCGCCCGCCTCACGGTGCCGGCAATAGTGTCCAGCGTGCCTCCAATTCCTTGGCAGACCCGCACAGTAACAAGTTCGGTTGCATAAATGGAAAGCCATTTTTCTTGTTTAGGGGAGCCAAGAGCTAAGAACAATATCTGTGCTTTTGAGTCATTAATGGCCTTGACCAGTGAGGGCATATCGTCATCCTCAACGTAGCCATTGGCCCGACCGACAATATTGAGCCTCGTATAGAATCGTTTGAGGTTCTCACATGCCTTCAGGCTTACCTCTTCCTTCGCCCCGTACAGAAACACCCGATACCCCCGGTCTGACGCCAGTTCACAAATATTCTGCATAAGTTCAACTCCAGGGACCCGGGTCAGCTTAATGCCGTGCAAGAGACGGGCAGCCTCGACCACACCGATGCCGTCAGGGATGAGCAAATCGGCATTGCGAAAAGATTCGTAGAGTAACGCGTCCTTCGGAACGGAAAAGTTTTTTTCGGGATTGGAGGCAAAAACGGTATGGGGACGGGCGCCTCGCTCAACGAAGATCTCAACACGAGCCAAGGCATCTTTCATATTCACTTGGTCAACCCATATATCAAGAATTTTCAATCTATCACTCATAAAGGTCACTCCACTATGGCAGTACAAAATGCTTCCGCCAGCCACTCTGTGTTCTCCGGGTCTGCCCGGCCATCCAGGTTAATGGCTGCAAGAAACGATACATCAGTTGGCTCCCCATTCCGATGCGCCTGCAACACCCCACATGGCGCTTTAATTCCGTATTCCGGTGAGTACCAGCCAAGGGGCGGTATTTCCCGGCCCTGTATTAAGGTAAAATTTCCGCCACTAAACAGGGTCAAAACAATTCGGGTCTTGCCCTTTTGAATCTGCCACCAACCGTCCCGTTCTTCTGTGACGGCATTAGGGTGAAGATGGAAGTTTAATTCATAATCGTGCATCCCTGAGCCGGTGAAGGTGTCCTTAACAAGCAGAAAAGAACCGGTAAGGAGCAGCTTCCGCCGGTGCGTAACAGGGCACTTAAGCCGCGTATAACCGTCATGTGACGTATCAAGCAGGATGCCACCCTCGGGTAGCCTCGTCAGACCATGTAGTTTCGTTCGGTATGGTCGACTCCAGATAAACCCCGTCTCCTGCACAGCTTGGTCAAGTCCGTCAATGCAAATGGTATTGTGAGCCCTTGTCCCCCGGAAGTAGCTCCGCCATCCAGGAACACCGCTGTAGCGGTATGTTCCGGGATCGACCAAGAGAGGTTCTCCGCTGAGTGATAATGTTATTGAGAGCGCATCGGCGTGGCCGTGGTTGTTAAAGGGTGGCATTCCCAACGGGCCATGGTCAATAGTCAGAACCATCCCATCCGGTCGCCTCACGACTGTATAACCCGCTTCAGCAAAATGAACTATTGAATACCCTGATTCATCGTGAGTTGCAATAGATTTTCCTATCTCTTCAGGAAAATTCCTGAGCGGGGCAATCCAAGTGGCAACGGCACGACCATCATCACTATCGCCTATGAAAGGGACGTTCCCGCTCTCATCGCGAAACGCTGCAAGAAATTCTTCCCCCGCGACCAGTCTCCGACTGAATCCGGAACATTCCTCCAGCCCATTCTGTTTGAGGAAGTCAACTGCCAACCAGTAGAGATCGAGTACAAAACGATGATAATTCAGGGATTGCTCAATCGGGCCACCGTCGGGAAGCACTTGATGGTCCAGTTCCTGTCGAAGGAGAGAGGTACCTCGGTCCAGCCAGTTTCGACCTCCGGCCATTTTCCTGAAGAGTGCGCCGGCGAAGATAAGACCGACTGCCTCACAAATGGTATGATTGCCCAGTGATGAATAGAGTGAAAGCCTTCGTTCAACCCACCAAGCATGGTGATAGATCGCGTCCAATACGGTGGCGGTTTCCAGCGGATTTAGGGGCACACATTTGAGGAGATAGAAAAAAACCGGAATCCGCAAGCCGCACTCCATGGCCGACGCATAGTGTGGGCCGTAGAGAAAGGGATTGTTCTCCAGCCATTCCAGGATACAGTCCCTGGCGTACTCCAAGCACTCAGCGGTTCGTTCGCCTCCCGGGTTAACCTGTGTATGAATGATCAGAGCCGCCGCATGCTGAAGGCGAGCCGGCTCCCAGACTGCGCGGAGGTCTGGGGCGTCAATCTTCGGGACAATCCCGGCAGAGAATGTGCTTCGTAGTCGGGTCTCGAACTTCCTTGTTGCTTCAAGATCAGTGTTAAGAGTGCAGACGGCGCCCTGGAGAAGGTCATCAAGAGTGAAAGGTGTAAGGTTTGACATAAACATTGGCATCTTAAGCGATCTCCAGCCGTCAACGTCGATATGAGGGACGGTAAGACGAGTACCGCCTTGACGCACCTGCCATTTCAGGCGAGCGATGCTGAATAACTCTATTGCCCGATGGAGAAGTTCGACAAAGGTTGCGTTTTTTAGTCTGGCAACCAGAAAGCGGATCGAGGTCGACATAGCAGTGACGGTCATTACAGGCACAGACCGGCTGAACGAAGTGTCACACTCTCCCCGGTCCGAAGTGATTCCAGCGCCTTGAGCGTTACCAGCGTGGTCGAGTAAATTTCATCGAATGGAATCACCGACCCCGTTCCGGAAGCGACAGCCTCAATGAACGCAGCAACTTCTTGCTTCTGCCCCTTATCTTGTACCAGCAATTTTTTCTCCTTCTTCCTGCCGTGTGCATGAATAGACAACGACTTAAAGTCGTCCAGTAAGTAGACTGAGCCGTGGGCAAATATCTCCACTCGCTCTTTGGCCAAGCTCTTGTCACCATTGGCGAAATAAGAAACCGTGCCAATGGAGCCGTTTATGAAGCCTAGTGTTATCGTTAAAGTATCGTCAGTTCCGATAGCTGACCTCATTGCAGTTGCATGTACCGAATTGGGAAGCGAACCGTTCATGAAAGTAAGAAAATCGATGAAATGGCAGACTTCGCCGATGATACGTCCTCCGCCGGTCTCCGGATCCTGAATCCACGACTCACGTGGGATGGTTCCCGCGTTGACCCGGTACTGCATGGCCAGCGGCCCGTTTCCGACCTGCTCTTTCACCGCCTGAGCTAGGGGTGAAAAACGCCGATTAAAGCCGACCATCAATATGGGGCACTGGGCGTTTGGCGCTAGGCTCTGGGGATCGGCACGCATTAGCCGATAAAGTTCAGCTATTTCAAATAGCTCTAACTCTGTCATACAGAGGGGCTTTTCGACGAAGACGTTCTTGCCTGCTCTGAGAGCATCAAGGACGTAGCGGGCGTGACTATCGTGGCGTGAGGCGATGAATACTGTGTTGATCCCTGCATCGGTGAAGATATCACGCTCATCACAGGTGCAGTAGTCAAATCCGTACCGTTCTCCAACCGACCGTGCTCCTGTGCCTGTTCCCGTCATTACTCCTTTCAGTACCACGCCATTATCTCGCGGTATGTTTGGTAGGAGGTGGCTCTGCGCATAGGATCCGGCGCCGATGAATCCAACAGCAACGGACACAGTCTTACCTCTGCGGCCCTGGCTTGCGATCTGGATTTTTACCGGATTTGCGTTGAACTCTTTCTCTATATCATATTCGATAAGGAGACCAATGAATGGCTCGCTCCTCTCCATGAGGAGGTCATACGCGGCAGGCGCCTGCTCTAGCGGGAAGGTGTGAGTGGTCAGGTAGCTGACGTCAATTTTCCGGGAATGAATCAGCTCCTGGAAAGCCTGCATGTTCCGGTTTTCGGTCCAACGCACATAGGCTGCGGGGTAGTCGATCCCCTTCTCTTCGTAGGAAGGATCATAGCGTCCCGGCCCATAAGAACAGGACATCCTTACCTGTAGTTCCTTACGATAGTAGTGAGGATCACGGTCAAAGCCGGACGGCACGGCCCCAACAATGACGACGGTTCCCCGCTTCCGGGAGATACTGCCGGCAAAATTAATCGGATCGAGGGAACTGGTCGCTGCGGTGATGATGACCGCATCACACCCGATGGCATCGGTGAACTCTTCAATCTTGGCAACAATACCTTCGTCGTCCCTCGTCAATGCCAAGTCAAGACAGTGCGTCGCACCAACCTCAATCATGGAGCGGTCGATGTCAATGCCAATCACCTTCACACCTGCCGCTCGCAGGACCAGAGCAGTCAGTTGCCCCAGCAGCCCCATCCCGATAACCGCGCAGCTTTCACCTAGGCGAAGGTCAGCCTGCCTGACCCCCTGCATGGCGATTGCCCCGAGCGTGTTATAGGCTGCCTGCCGGAGGTCCGTCCCCGGATGCAAGCGCACACAGAGGTTTGCTGGAACGGAGACAATCTCTGCGTGGGAGGCAGTCAATCCGCCGCATGCCACCAAATCGCCGGTCCGGATTCCCATCACATCTGGAGCCACCTGCAATACCTCACCGCAACAGGAGTATCCGAGGGGGGTATGCGCGTCGAGTTTCTTCATGACGGCCCGCAAAGTCTGTACCGGTCCTTGAGTCATGAGAGTGTCAATAACCTGCTTAACCTGTTGCGGCCGCTCCTTGGCCTTGGCTATTAAGCCGGAGCGGGCGGTCTTAACAGTGCTTCCCTCGGTTCCAGCGCTGATGAGGGAGTAGTGGTTACGCACAAGAATACATCCTTGCGCAAGAGCAGGTACTGAGATTTCCAAGACCTGCATAGCACCGTTTTTTAGTTTCTGAGCGAGCTGTTGCATATATCACCACTAACAACTATCCACAGTCAATTTAAATCTTTATCAACTGTGCTAATAATATGAACAAATTTGCCGTTCGATTTACGTAACAGTTTGTCAACATACTGTATTTTAACAATTGCATCAGGATGTAATTTAGTCTGGAAATGACTATATAGTGCCGCTTCATGATGTGAAGAATATCCTGGCGCCTTCACTATAAGTACCGTAAGTTCACCTTTTTTTTCTTGAACATACTGAATACCATTAATAATTTTATAGAGGTCATTATGAAGGTTAAGTGCTGTAGTCGTGATAAATGTACCGTCACTATTATAAATCCTATCACCGTTCCAGCGGCCACGTATATTTCTTATGACCGGTAAATGCCTTGCACAGACCGGGCAATAATTCCCAACATATTCAGCGTAATCGCCTGTCTTGTATCGAATAAACGGCATACCAAAATTATGAAAAGAGGTTCCAACAATTTCTCCAACCCGCCCCGACTCTCTAATTACCTTGCCAGTCTCATCTATTAGTTCGAAATAGCCATAGGTCGGTTCAACATGGTAATTATTTGTGCCAGCACAATAACCCGCTAGTACTAGTTTTTCACTATGTCCGTACCAATTATAAAAGCGAATACCGAGCCTCCCCTCTATAAGCTCACGCTGATAGTCAAAAATATTCTCAGAACCTGATAAAAATGATAAAATAATTGAAGCATCTAACCTATTTTGGTGAATATATGTCGCAAATTCATATGCGGTTGATGGATAACAATGCACGAAATGAATATTAAATCTTTTGATAGTATCATAGACATGAGCAAAATATTCGTTTGTCAAGCGAAATCCATCAAAAATAATCTCACGTGTTAACGGGTTGATCTTGTAAGCATGCCCATCTTGAAGCCTATGATTTCTGATCACAGCACGTTTATCAAATTTGTACCCAGCCCTTTCCCATAAAGTATGCATGGTAGCCAGTTCTATAACGTAACGCTCTTTAGGAGAAATAAAGGTTAAAGGTTTCCCGCTCGTTCCACCTGTCGTACCAAAATCATATTTACTTAGATCAACAAATTTGTTCATAAAACGATTATAGTTGGTAAGAATTATATCCTTGTCAATGAATTCAATAGTATGCTCGAATTGCTCCACTGAATTAATTTGCTGATTGCCATATCGGTCACGGTAATATTCAACACTTCGTATTGCCATATTTAACATATCAATTAGTTGTTTCGTGTTATCATAATATTCGCTATTTTGACGTAAATAATCTTTGTAGTCTCGATATGCTTTCCCAAATATAATTCCAGGAAACAAATTTAGTGAAAGTAAAGCAGCATTTAGGCTGTTCGGGAGCCGTACAATGTTTGCATTCAAGTAATTGCCAATATTCCTGCGCATCCTACTTCGTCCTCTCCATTTCGATATGCCCCTTCCAGCCAAATTGTGGTTCAAATGGCACAACCTTCTCTAGCGGCAGTCCATCGAGGGAAAACTCACTGCCATCAAAACCAATTCTCACCTCATCATATGTAAAATCGCACAGTGGGTAATGCTTGACGTCAAAGGCCTTAGCAATAGAAGGGATCTTCTTGGGATCGAAGCCCATAAGCACGGCACACACCGCATCGATTGCAACAGGATTGCTTCCGCATATAATGTACCCCATGTTGATCGGTTCTGGTGTCAAAGGTCCATTTCCTTCACCTGCAAGTATAGCATCAACTATTCCGATGTACCGTTTGCGTGAATTATAGTGATCCGTACGCATGGAGCCATCAGAATTGCCATACAAGAGAACCTTATTGAGATCTAGAATCATGCGCCAGATAGTGTCATTCCCATACCAATTACCGCTACGAATTACCTGACGAGTATCGCCAAATACCTTATTTCCAATAACATTCAAAGGGCTCAACAATCTTGCCAAGAGAGGATTTCGCATAACATTCTGCTTCAGAAACGCCATTAGCGGACCTTCAATTCGCGCATTAACGTTGTCTATCGGAAACTGATCACCACCTTCAATCGGGCCACCCTCCGAATGGTGTGGTAAGAAGTTCTTATATGTATTTATTCCTACCAAGTTTTTCAGGCAGCAGGTAATCCCGGATTTTCGATGGGTCTTCAACTTCGGCAGGTTAATAAACACATCAGCTTCAATTATGGAACGGGATACCTTGTATAGATTGTTATACCCGTCATGAGCACAATTCGTCTCCTTTATATTATAATCAGCTCCGTAATACCCTCGCACCGACTTTTCGTGACCCGAGAATTCACTATGTTCACCTACTATATTCATTTCGGTTGAGCCGCGAGGATCGCCTGCCAGACGATGCCGCCCCACGACATTTCCATTACGTGTAATCCATTCATGTTCACGAAGGTCTACAACTTCAAGGTTGACACCACGCTCTGCGGCTAAACGATACCAATCATCAAGAGGATACCTAGAAATGAGTTTATTGAAGGATGCGTCTGTTTGAGGGCCATCAATGATGAGTATCTTACCACTTCCATTCTGTCGGTCTATCACCCGCCGAAGAACTGCAGTGACAATTGTCGGATGGGTGATAACATACTCCCAGTCGTCAGGACGATATTTATGAGACTCCAAGACCCAATTTGGCTTGAGAATTACTGTATCTCCGGGTCGAACCTGAAAAAAAACTTCCTCGTCTAATATGGAATATAGATTGTTTACGTCATATGTATCAATACAATACACTTTAGCTCTCTTATGCATTAGCATACCCAATCCTTTACTGCTTATTACATATTACTGTAAATACATGCTGCATAAATTATAAACCATCATCTATCATTCCTATACGTGCCTGACAGTTCATTATAAAGTCTAACATATTCATAACCAACAGATTCCGTACTATATGCACTAACAAACTTAAGATTCTCTGCTTTCATGTGACGCTGCAACTCCTTATTATTCAATAATCTGATAACTTGTTTTTGTATGTCAACTGGATCACGCCTATTGATGGCTAAGTAATGTTTGTCTTCAATTAGAAAGTCATTTGCAAATTTACATCTAGTAGTGATAATCGGTAGTCCTGCCTGCATAGCTGATATGAGGGCCATAGGCATGCCCTCTGAATAATTGGTAGGAAAGATAAAAAGTTGTGCGACTGAATAAAGTTCACCAAATAAAGAGGGGTCTACCCAACCAAGCCAGTATATGTAACGACTTGACCCATTATTTTCTGCTGCTTGTTTACACTCCTCTAAACTCGGTCCGTCGCCTGCAACAATTACTCTAAAAGAAGGCAGATCCTCAACAATTAAAGGCAGTGCATCAATCAAATCGACAAGACCCTTTCTGGGGTCTATTCTTGAGACGAAAAGAGCGTGTGTGTCATTTTTTGGAAAGGTATATTGTGTGCACTCGGTAGTCGTAGCCAAAGGTGGCACCATGTTCTTCACTAGGCGCAATTTATTACCTAATCTATATTGAGATTCAAATTCACGCCGCTCAGTTTCGGTCAATACGCCTATTATTCGGGATCCCTTAAATAATATCCACGAAAGGGCACATATCGCAGGGTTACGACTGTGAATAATTTCATCCAAACTGCCATGGAGCTTACTGAGAAGATTCAACCTGAATAACCACGCGGTTAATGCAATGGGTGCATCCCTCAATAGAGCATAGCATCCAAAAGCTGTATTCAAATGAATCACATGAGGTCGAAACATGAGAACATGCCATAGAAATTCTATATATGTATACACTGTAACAAATATCTTTTTAACTATACACTCATGATCAACAACTCCGCTCCTCCGGCTTCCATAATAGAATGTTCTGATCAGGAAGTCCGGGTGATGACGTATGAAGTTTACAAGGAGCGGAAGATGTGTCGGAGGACCTCCTCTCGTAGCCGGATGGGGAATTCCCATCAGTACCCGTGTTCGTTGCCTGCTAGCCAATCAACGCCTCCCCAATACTTAATTTCTGAGGCTACAATTCCCCGCCGCTTGCGGCGATTCAGGAATTAATAATTATATATACTCCGCCGCTTGCGGCAGCAATTCCCGCTGGCCTAGTAACCGGCTAAAAACATGATGGTTTTGAAATTGGCTTTCTTAATAAATCTCTTAGAAACCTGCGATCTCGCCTGATGATTGCTGCAATCGCGGGCTTCTGCTCCGAGACCCATCC
>Ga0194037_1001152_pt1 | contig 19616 bp, 12 predicted proteins | sample JunL306m_MetaG_FD_148653 | JGI IMG/M metagenome (GOLD analysis project Ga0194037, IMG submission 148653) | Anoxic zone freshwater microbial communities from boreal shield lake in IISD Experimental Lakes Area, Ontario, Canada - Jun2016-L304-6m | ecosystem: Environmental > Aquatic > Freshwater >...
AAATACCGCGACCATCACTTTAGAAAAACAAACGTGGACGGTTCCATCGATTTATGGAGACGCTGATCATAACATTACGCCACTTAAAGCTGGTGAAACATTGTCTTGGAGGTTGCGTTAATCTGTGAATAACTGATGTTACGCAGCCATTCAGCGGTTTAAAAAACAAATAATGAGGTCGCTATCGCGACGATTGTTTAAATCGGGTATTCGCACCCGAGGGCGAGATACTTTCTTTTGCTCCGCCAAAAGAAAGTATCCAAAGAAAAGGCGGCTCGATTGCCGCTGCTTCCTGCGCTCCTCGGTTTTGTCGGGGGTCGCTAGAGAGGGCGTCCTGCCCTCCTAGCGACGCGCGGCATCCATGCCGCGCCCCTTCGGGCTAATCCCAACAAAACCTGCGGTGCTCGGCGCGGCAAACGAGATTAAAATGACGTTACTTCGTAATATAGGGAAATAAGAATCAATGCCATTAATAAAATGCTAGCCTCGTGTATAATGTCTTTATTTGTAAGTTACAAATCTGCTATGTATAAATATCAGGGACTGCTAATCCACGAGAGTCATGATGATGAAGGGATTATAGAAGTTATTGAGTCTAAAGATGGAGTCAGATCACTACATTTCGGCTCCTATTCTAGGCAAAGCAGCATTCGCCTTAGCGATCCTCACCTGCTAGAGTTAGAGTATGTAAAAACCATGACCGCTTGGATGCTATTCAAACAATCCTTGACTGATGATGTCTTGATTGTTGGTTTAGGTGGCGGCTCGTTAACTAAGCACTTGCTAGAACATTTTCCAGACTGCCGCTTAAAAGCCATCGAGTACAGAAAAAGCGTGGTTAAGGTTGCTCGTAGCTATTTCGACTTACCCTTAGATCCACGCTTAAAAATTATTATTGATGATGGCGGACAGTACATCCGTCAACGTGCAGAAACCTATCCAGAACACTATAGTTTATTATTTATTGACGCCTTTGATCATGAGGGACTGTCTCCGTCTATTCGTAATCCAGCTTTCTTTGATGCTTGTAAAGCCCTGTTAAAAAAAGACGGCATACTGGTGGTTAATCTTTGGGGTGGCACTAATAATCCCGAGTTTCAGCAAGTTTCACAATGGATAGGTGATAGTTTTAATTGGCAAACGCTATTTCTGCCTGTGCAAGACAGAGGCAACATTATTGCTTTAGCATTTAACGATTACGAGCCTATTCTTAACTTGCAAGACTTAAAAAATTACGCCGTAGCACTTAAGCAACAGTACCAAATTGATTTCCCTTATTTCTTAAAAGAACTTAAAAAACATAACAGCAGCACCTTCAAATTAGTGATAAAACCATGACAAGCTCAGCAATGCCCGACGCCCCCAACCTGTTCAGTTATCGCAAATACTGGGCGCAACGCTTTGGTGTGGCACCAGTATTGCCTATGAGTCGAGCAGAAATGGATGAGCTGGGCTGGGATAGCTGCGATGTCATTTTAGTCACAGGCGATGCTTACATTGATCACCCCAGTTTTGGCATGGCACTGATTGGTCGCTTATTAGAAGCACAAGGTTTTAGAGTCGGCATTATTTCTCAGCCTGATTGGACCAGTGCTGAAGATTTTAAAAAGTTAGGTAAGCCTAATTTATTCTTTGGGGTAACTGGCGGCAACATGGATTCCATGGTTAATCGCTATACCTCTGATAAAAAAATTCGCTCTAACGATGCTTATACTGCAAATGGCATTGCTGGCAAACGTCCTGATCGTGCGGTCAATGTTTATTCGCATCGCTGCCGCGAAGCCTTTAAAGAAGCACCTATTATTATAGGTGGCATTGAAGCCAGCTTACGACGTATTGCCCATTATGATTATTGGTCCGATAAAGTACGTAAGTCAGTGCTACTGGATGCCAAAGCTGATTTATTAGTCTATGGCAATGCTGAACGACAGGTCGTTGAAATAGCTCATCGCTTGGCTAATGGTGAAAGTATTGCCGATTTAAAAGGCATACGCGGCACTGTGCATTTTGTTAAACAAATCCCTGCGGATTGGTTAGTTAAAGATTCTACCGATATTGATAAGCCAGGCGCCCCTATGGCTGTTGTCGATCCTTATCAAGAGCAACCTGCCTGTGATACGAAACCAGAACCCAGTGATAGCAATGAAAAAATCATTCATTTTGATAAGTCATTGCTACGAAAGACTCAGCGTGCGCAAACGGTTATTCGTTTGCCAGCTTATGAAGCGGTTAAAGACGATGCCATTTTATATGCTCACGCTTCTCGTGTTATGCACGGCGAAACCAATCCAGGGAATGCTAGAGCATTGATTCAGCAACATGGCACACGTCAACTTTGGGTTAATCCACCACCTATCCCACTTTCAACTAAAGAAATGGATGGCGTATTTGACTTACCTTATTCGCGGGTACCTCACAAAGAATATGGCAGCGCTAATGTGCCAGCTTTTGAAATGATCCAACATTCTGTGAATATCATGCGCGGTTGTTTTGGTGGCTGTACTTTTTGTTCAATCACTGAGCATGAAGGCCGTATCATTCAAAGTCGTTCAGAAGATTCTATTATCAAAGAAATTGAAGCCATACGAGACACCTCACCAACCTTTACGGGTCATATTTCTGATTTAGGCGGCCCTACCGCTAATATGTATCGTTTGGCCTGTAAAGACCCTAAAGTTGAAGCCGCTTGTCGCTTGCCTTCCTGCGTCTATCCGGGTATCTGCCCTAATTTGAATACAGACCATAGTTCGTTGATAAAGCTGTATCGTAGAGCTCGTGCTTTACCCGGTATTAAAAAGATATTTATCGCCTCAGGCCTACGTTACGATTTAGCAGTAGAATCACCGGAGTATGTTAAAGAATTGGTCACTCACCATGTTGGTGGCTACCTTAAAATTGCCCCAGAACATACTGAGCAAGGCGTGTTATCAAAAATGATGAAGCCCGGCATGGGTACCTATGATCGCTTTAAGGAGATGTTTGATAAATATTCCAAAGAAGCGGGCAAAGAACAATACCTAATTCCGTATTTTATCGCTGCACATCCTGGCACTACTGATCTCGACATGCTTAATTTAGCTTTATGGCTAAAACGCAATGGTTTTAGAGCCGATCAAGTACAAGCTTTCTTACCCTCACCGATGTCCATTGCTACAGCCATGTACCACTCAGGCAAAGATACCTTGCATAAAGTGAGTCGTAAAGCTGAAGATATGCCGATACCAAAAAGCTTTAAACAACGTCGTTTACATAAAGCCTTTTTACGTTATCACGACCCTAAAAACTGGCCTTTATTACGCGACGCTCTAAATGCCATGGGACGAAATGATCTAATCGGCAATGGTAAGCAGCATTTAATTCCGTCTTATCAACCTAAAGGCACAATCGAAGCGCCAGCCAAAACTCAAACATTTAAAACCAAGTACACAGGCTTCGATAATAAGCGCAATGAAAAAGCTTCCAGCAAAAACAAATTTGCAGGAAAGCAAAAAAAATAACAAAAAGTGGTTTGCAAAGAAAAAACATTGTGTATAATACCCGCTTCTTTGCTGGTGTAGCTCAGTCGGTAGAGCAGCTGATTTGTAATCAGCCGGTCAGGAGTTCGAATCCCCTCACTAGCTCCAAAGAATCCAAAGGTCTAGATAGAAATATCTAGACCTTTTTTAATAGCTGAAATAGCTAGTATAAGCATAATAAAATATTACGTATAACGCCCAAATTTTGCTGGTGTAGCTCAGTCGGTAGAGCAGCTGATTTGTAATCAGCCGGTCAGGAGTTCGAATCCCCTCACTAGCTCCAAATAATTTAAAGGCCTAGATAGAAATATCTAGGCCTTTTTTATTGCTTAAAAATATTAAAAGGATACTGCTAAATATATAAATTGCTTGGGGGCAAACCAAACTATGAACTATCAATTTTTTTAGCTTATTTTTGTTCTTTGCTAGGCGCCTCAAGATAACGAAGTTTATAAGCCTCAACTTGATCCAAGAAACCACCATTTGCTTTGACTAGCGACTCCAAATCGGCGGCCACTAAAAGCTTAAGATCACGTTGCTGGACTGGGCTTAATTCAGGTAGTTTTTGTACTGCGTTTTCTGCCCTTACAGCATCACTTTGTAAATAAAAACTCACTGACAAACCATAATAGGCATAGGCTATTTTTTGATTTAGCTCACTCAAACGAATGACTTTTTTAGGCGCAATCTCAAAATACCAAGGCTCTTGATTTTCAGGCTTAGTCATCAGCTCTTCATTTTCAAGTAAATCTAGGGCCTGCTTTTGATAACTTAAGGCTTGACTTAAATATTGAAGTTGCCAGTAAATCATAGCGCTTTCAAGAGCTGAAAGCGGATAAGCTTGGTTTTTTCCAAATTCTTTGATTGCTGTTTCATAACGCTTTTGCTTAAAATACAGCGTACCCAATTTATTTCGGTACTTATTAATAGGCGCGATATCTATAGCTTTAAGCAATTCAACTGTGGTCGCTTCTGATAGACCTTGCTGCTCATAAAGCTCGGCTAACTTAAAATGCGCTTCAGCCAACCTTGAGTTTAAAGCGATAGCCCTATCATAATAAAGCACAGCCTTATCAAACTGTTGATTAGCCACATAATACTCACCCATAAAAAAATTTACGTAGGAATCATCAGGATCTTCTTGATAAAGCACATCAAGATCAGCCTTAAAGGTTGGCATTAATAGCGCCTGCCTAACTTTCGCTATTTTCACTCCCCATTCAGCCGCGTTATTTTTGCTATTACCCTTAAATTCCGCAGCAAAAATTCGCTCAGCTTCAGCATAACGACCAATATTTAAAGCGTTATCCCCTTCAACTATGGATTGTTCAACTACGACCTTAGGTTTCTTAGAGACATCATAAAGGTGAGTGATACGACCACCCACAACAGCCACTATAATAAAAACAACAATAAAACTAATTCTTCGACTATTTTCTTTAGCGAACCATCGACCTGTTTTACTTAAGAAACTCATGGATTAATCCCAATTAAAAACCATACCTTTAGACTATTAATAAATAAATGCCTTAGTCCTTGAAAACAATAAATTAGCTGAATGTAAATTGTAACTGTCATAAAAACAACTAGATGACTGACATCCACCTCGTGCAAAGGATAGCTATTTACACAAGTTCAAATAAAACCCGTAAAGCCTGCGACCTGTCCGTAAAATACGATCGGCTTCAGATAACTATCTGCTAGTATCAAATTTTACCCAAAACCTATTCATTCTCAAGCTGTTTACGCGCAGTTGCTAACAGAGTTATTTGAGTTTCAGTTAATGTGGGATAGCTTAAGCTAAGATTATGCAATCGGGTAGTAATAATATCAGCAACAGCAGCTCGCATTGCCCATTTATCATCTGCTGGAATAATATGCCAAGGCGCACATTCAGTATTAGTGCTATTTATCGCTTGCTCATAAGCTTTCATGTAATCATCCCAGCGCTCTCGCTCGGCAAGATCTGCCATTGAAAACTTCCAGTTTTTTTCGGGACGATCTAAGCGCTCTATAAAACGTTTTTTTTGCACTTCTTTTGATACATGCAAAAAAAACTTAAGTATAACCGTTCCATTACGCGCCAAATGCTGCTCAAAAGCATTAATATCTTGGTACCTAGCGTCCCAGAATGCTTTATTTTTTTTGTCTTCAGTTAATTTTTGCAACAACTCAGGATGAACTTTTGCAATTAGCACATCTTCGTAATAAGAGCGATTAAAAATACCGATATGACCTCTCTCGGGTACTTTTTTCATATAGCGCCAAAGAAAATTATGATTTAACTCTTCATTCGAAGGCTGCTTAAAACTGAATACTTGGCATCCCTGTGGATTAACTCCAGACATAACATGCTTAATGGTGCTATCTTTTCCAGCTGCATCCATAGCCTGAAAGACAATTAAGACCGAATAACGATCATCGACATACAGTAATTGCTGAACCTTAGCCAATTCCGCTAAATCTTGTTCAAGACGCATCTCTGCATGCAGTTTAGATTTTTCCTTCCCGACGGATTTAAGCGCCTCAGTCTGAGCCCATCCAGTAGGACAATCTTTAAGACATATAACTTCTCCAGGCTTTACACGAATAAAACCTTGGTATTTTTCTTCTTTCATCAAGAGCCCATTAATGTATGGCTATAAATCATAGTCGTATTATTAACTGCTGTTACGCAGCTATTTTCATCATTCCCACGCGAAGCGTCACTGCCCACAGTTAAGCATTTACAGCCCCTACAGGTGAAACGGTAATCGAGCCGCCTTTTCTTTGGATACTTTCTAAAGGTTGCGCAAAAGAAAGTATCTCGCCCTTGGGTGCGATTACCCGATTAAATATAATCCTCGCGATAGCGACCTCATTGTTTTTTATAAACCGCTGAATGGCTGGATAACATCAGTTACTATTCAACGACAAAACAACAGAGAGCTCTTTGCTGTTTGGATCAGAATTAATCACGGTATCTAATATGAATAAACGCTCATTAACTATACCTTGCTGAACCATATAATTAGCTATCACCTGAGCTCTTGCAGTCGCTAAGCGTTTAAGCCTGTCTTCTTCTGGCTTAATAATAGTAAAGAGCTTTTGTTTGGCAGCCTCATAAAAATCATCAGATTTAGCATTTTTCAACTGAGGCGAACCTAGCAACGACCTATCTGCCAACAAAGGAAATTTTTCTATAAACATATCTGCCAATAAACGTTTGTAATCATCATCCGATAACTCAACATATTCATGACGTATTTTTTTATCGGTATTTTGATTGATTTCTAAGGCTCTACGTGTTTTAAGTTGCTCATATAAGGCATCTTCTCTAACAATCAACCAATCTTGATCGATAAACGCCGCTCCTTTAATATCTAAATTTAGACTAGACCTAGCCTTAAGGGCTTGCGCCAAACTATCTAATTTAACCTGCTGTGCTTTAGTCAAATACGAATGACCCGCAGGGAAACTAATGTTACTTAAATCTATTTCACTACCAACAAGTGCGGCCAAGGCTCGAAACGGTGAAGTAATTACTTTACTCAGCATATTCAGAAACGCATCTTTAATTAAAGCGTTTACACTGAACTTAGGGTCATCCAAACTACCAGAAATAGGCACTTCTATTTTTATTTTACCATCTGCGTCTTTCAGCAAAGCTACCGCCAACTTAAGCGGTAAAGAAACCGCATTAGGGTTTTCAACTTTATCGCCCAGCTCAAATTGATTAATTAAAATAGTATTAGTCGCCGTCAAGTCATGATGACTCACATTATATTTTAGCCCTAGAGTCATTTGACCTTTTTCAACTCTATAGCCTGCAAACTGCACCATATAAGGCGATACCAAAGGCATAGGTAGATCATTAAAATTAATTGCAACATTAAAGTTGCCCAAGTAAGGACTCATTTCACCCTTAATGTTAACCGGTGCTAAATCATAAGCATTGCCAGCCAAAGCTAGTTTAATGGTCGATGTTTGCTCAGAAGAAAACCCACTAGCCCCACCCTCTAAATTTTTAATTTCTGCTGCAAAAGGCAGAATCAGTGAAAGATCAGAAAAATCTGAAGAGCCATCCGTCACTTGAATCTTATCCAATTTAAAATACACGGGATTGGCTAAAGACTGTGCTGTGCTTTCAGTATTAACCGGCATTGGCGAATTGCTTTTATTCTGGACAACAATATCACTAAAGTTAGTGGTTTTGTCTTTGTTGATGGTCACTCTGACATAAGGCTTATCAATCGACAAAGTTGTTGCCGTATAACGCTGAGCCGACACATCAATATCCAAATCTGATAAAGTCAGTCTCGCCCATTTTATAAAATCTTTACGTAGCGTTTTATCGCGCGTTAATAAACGATCTAACCCAGCATCACCTTTAAATTTAATATCGGGTTTATCTTTATCAAGACCTGCAAGCGATAACTGACCACTCACCTGCAAACCGCCATCAATGACATCTAAATGTACATATTTATCAACATAAGACTGGAAGTCTTCTAGTTCTAAGTTTTTAATATCCACCGCCAAATTAGCAGACAGCGGCATAAGAGTCGCGCTACCGCTCAACGTAATCGAACCGGCTTGATTAATACCCATGCTAAGTTGAACAGGCATTTGAGCATCAGATTGATTACTTAAATTGCTAAACTTAAAAGCAATGGGTTTAATGGCAATGGTCAGCGGTTTTTTTAAGGTTTGATCTTCAAAATTCAAAGCAGCATTATTAATAGCGAGGTTATTTACCTTAATTAGCCAAGCTGTTTTTTGCACTGCATCATTAGGAGTCACTACGTTATTTGTAGCAACATCAGTTGGAAATAACGTTTGATAATTAATGACACCTTCAGGTGTTAAGCTAGCTTGAATATCAGCATTATCAACGGATACAGACCCAATCAAGAGATGGTGTTTTTCAAGATCAATTTCTAAGTCGTGTAGTGCAAAAATAGGCAAATTAATAAGTGGCTTTGCGGTAGCTTTTTCTAACACTTGAACATCCCGTAGTGCTAGTTCAGCTTTAGTGACGATAAAGTTTAGACCTAAATCAGTATCAGTCAGCTTATAATCAGCAGAGAATAATTCCGTCCCTGTTATCTTAATCTGCGCTAGATTTTGATTGGCCAAGGCTAATAAATTATTCAATTGCAGATGATCTAATTGCAGATGCCCATCCGACACAATAGGGTTTAAAGCCACCGACCCTTGCCAACCCAGAGCGCCACCCGAACTTAAACTTGCCGACAAATTGACCTGCGCTTGCTGATCTGATTTTGTTGATAAATTTTCTAGCGTTAAGTTAATCGGTGATAGCGTTTCTTTTAATGCTTGACCAGAACTATAGTCTTCCCAGTTCAACTGCCCATCAATCATCTTAATTTGCAGTATAGTTAAAGGAAAAAACGTCGTCTTACTTTGCTTATCATCTGCTTTAAACTTAACTAAATTTTGAAAATTGAAATCACCTTGTTTGTGTCTGGTAATATGAACTAAAGGTTTAGTCAGACTCAGTTCCTCGATCACCAACGCTGACTGTTTTAGCGATTGAACAAATCCTAAACGGATATAAAAATCAGAAAATCGAGTAAATATAGAGCCATCAACTTCCTGCAGTTCAAAGCCCTGAATGTTAATAGCTAAAGGAAAAGGCTGAATCTGAATTTTTGCAACGAGCGCTTTTCTACCCGTCTCATTTGCAATCAATTCAGGAATTTTTGAAGCTAATAATTTAGGCAGGATAACAACACTAAAGCCAACATAAATAAGCATTAAACAGCCTATAACGACAGCAGGGATTTTAATGTTAGATATTAACCGTCTCATAAGTTCTCATTGAGTTAATTGACTATTCATGTCCTGCGTATGATAACTCACTCCCCTGAAAAGCTATCTACACAAGTAATTGTTATCATTCCCACACACGAACGATAACCTTGTGGTGAAGATCGTAGGGGCGTATTGCATACGCCCTTATAAAATAAGCTGTATAACATTGGACTTTCAATGCTGGGCGTATGCAATACGCCCCTACGGTGATTTTTATCGTTTCCACACCGATAAGAAACTTGTCTAGATACCTATGCCTTAACTCTGGGCATTGGCGCTCTAAGTGGAAACGATAAATTTTTAAACAAAAAAGGCGACTTAACTAAGCCGCCTTTCATGTATAGATTACAATTTAGTCATGTTTAGACTAATAACTAAAGGGATAGAGCCAGTCCTAACACTGAGCCCTTTGTCTGCGCTCAAAACAAGCCACCCTTAAGTCGTCAGCCACTACTTATAAATCAAGATAGCCTGTTTCTTCGTGTAACACGGTATCTAAACCTTGCACTTCTTCATCAGGTGTTACGCGTAGGCCTATCCATTTATCTAAAACTTTTAAAATCAGATAACTAAATAAGGCACTCCAAACAATAGTCACTAATATAGCTAAAGCTTGCACGCCTACTTGACTCATCATAGAAACGCCATCAGGTAGACCTAAGCCACCTAAACTGCTGGCTGCAAACACACCTGTTAATAATGATCCAGTAATACCCCCTATGCCATGAACAGGAAATACATCTAAGGAATCATCAATGATCAATTTACGTTTAACATATTGAGTGGCATAAAAACACACAATACCCGCTGTTACGCCAATTACTAAAGCACCGAAAGGACCGACAAAACCAGACGCGGGAGTAATAGTGCCTAAACCTGCAACCATACCCGTCACTATGCCTAACACACTGGGTTTACCATACCGTTTCCATTCGATAATCATCCACGTTAATGCACCCGAAGCAGCACCAATATGAGTAGCTAACATAGCCATCCCCGCACGGCCATCAGCAGTCAAAGCACTGCCGGCATTAAAGCCGAACCAACCGACCCATAACATGCCAGCACCAGTTACCACCATGGTCATATTATGTGGAGGCATCCCGGTTGTAGGAAAACCTTTTCTTTTTCCTAATACCAAAGCAGAGACTAAAGCAGCGACACCGGCATTAACATGAATAACTATACCCCCTGCAAAATCCATGACGCCCATACTAGCGAGCCAGCCATTGCCCCAGATCCAATGACAAACTGGCATATAGACTATAATTAACCATAAACTGCTAAAGGCAAGCATAGAAGAAAACTTCATACGCTCAGCAAAAGCGCCCACAATTAAAGCTGGGGTAATAATGGCGAAGGTCATTTGAAACATGAAATAAACCGACTCAGGAATATCACCAGTCATTGAACTTGTACCGATACCCGGCAAAAAGACTTTAGAAGCACCACCGATAAACGCCTGTAAACTACCGCCATCTGTAAAAATAAAACTGTAAACACCTGCCAACCAAAGTATCGATACGACACAAGTAATTGCAAAACACTGCATCAACACTGACAATACGTTTTTACTTCTGACTAAACCAGCATAAAACAAAGACAAACCTGGGATCGTCATAAACAACACCAAGGCTGTTGAAGTTAATATCCAGGCTGTATTTGCTTGATTCAACTCTGCTGCTGACGCTATTGTGGGTAGTAATAGCAAGGCTGCCAGCAGCCAATTTCTGTTATTATTATAATTTTTAAGCATTATTTCGTTGGTAAGCGACTTAAATCGCGTCCTCTCCTGTTTCTCCAGTTCTAATTCGAATGACTTGATCTAAGTTAGATACAAATATTTTTCCATCGCCTATTTTTCCAGTATTAGCGGCTTTCACTATAGTGCTGACCGCTTTTTCAAGCATCTCATCTGCGACAGCAATTTCTAACTTTATTTTAGGTAAAAAATCGACGACATACTCAGCGCCGCGATACAACTCAGTATGACCTTTTTGACGACCAAAGCCTTTAACTTCAGTAGCAGTGACACCAGCAACGCCTATTTCAGACAATGCCTCTCTTACATCATCCATTTTAAATGGCTTGATAATCGCAGTTATTAATTTCATTTTTGCTCTCGGTTATTATGATATTGACTACAGGGCGCAATCATAGAGAATAATCGATCAATATACAATTGTTAGCATAGTTGATTGCACGCTATTGAGTGGAATTGATATTAGCAACTGAGAATGTGAAAGTATTCTTTTTATTCCCCTCTTTAGCAACATAGGTATCTACACAAGTTTCTTATCGGCGTGGAAACGATAAAAATCACCGTAGGGGCGTATTGCATACGCCCAACATTGAAAGTCCAATGTTATAGAGCTTATTTTATAAGGGCGTATGCAATACGCCCCTACGATGTGAAATGTACCGATGGGCAAGCTAAAATTATAATACTTTCAAAGTCGCAACTGCTTTACCCCGACTTTCATTGACTTTAACTAATAACGCTAAGCCAACTATAAAAAACACCAAGGTCGATAATAAAGACATGCGGTGATTTCCTTGACTCGCATAATTAATCAAACCGTAGCTCAACGGCCCAATGATAGCTGACAATCGATTAACCAAGCCCCATAAACCTAAAAACTCACCGGTACGTTCCACAGGTGAGAATTTACTCACTAAAGCCCGTCCTACCGCCTGACTCGCCCCCATTGCCAAACCAATTAGATTACCAGCGATCCACATATCGATGCTTTCATGTGCTAACAAAGCGACTATCACTGCAATAATCCATATAACTAGAGTGATAGCGAGTGTTGGCACTGAGCCCATTCGATCTTGCAAATGTCCGCAAATCAAAGCACCTACTGCCGCTGTCACATTCACCACCATAATCAAGATTATCAAGGCTTGTGTATCAAAGCCCATCACTTCCTGTGCATAAATAGCCGCCAAAACAATCACCGTACTCACGCCCGATTGATACACCCCTAAGGTTATCAAAAACCACAGTAAATCCTGAAAGCGAGCCGCTTCTTTAAAGGTATGGAGTAATCTTGCAAAACTGATCTGTAAACTGCTACGACTTTTATCCCATACTGCGGGAATGGCTCGCTCACGTAACCAGATAAAAGTAGGCAGAGCTGCCAAAGCAAAAATGAGCGCGGTAATAAGTAAGGACACAGGCACATAATGAGTGGCAGCCAAACCTTGTTGCTTAGCCCAAGTGATATAGGCTAAACAGATACCTAAAGTCAGTAACCCCCCCACATAACCTAATCCCCAACCATAACCCGACAAGCGCCCCATGCTTTCTTCAGGCACGAGTTCTGGCAAAAAGGCGGCAATCAGATTTTCACCACTCGCAAACATGATGGCAGATAACGTCACTAAGACCATGCCCATCGCTACATCCCCCGGCCCTACCCATGCCAAACTAGCAGTAGCGGTAATACAGCCTATAGATGAGATTAATAGAAAGCGTTTCTTACAAGCTCGATGATCGGCAATAGCCCCTAGTAAAGGTCCGCTGATCATCACCACAAAATTAGCCAGTCCAATCGCCAAAGACCATAACAATGTTGATAACCCAGGAGTAACGCCTTGTTCAGCACCCGCCACGACACCCACAAAAAAAGCACTAAAAATGGTGGTTTGTACCACCGTGGTATAACCCGAGTTAGCAAAATCATAAAAAGCCCAAGCCAATAATTCTCTATATCCTGCCTTAGGAATGACTAATGATTGCTGCTCAGCAGAGCGCATCGTCTGATGCTGTTTCATATATAAACTCCTTGGTAATATTCATAAATAAAGTTTTAGTTGTAGGCCAGAATAAAGCTTTGAAAGCGTAAGCGAGCAAAGCGTTTCCGGCATCTACATGGCTACGGTGCCGGAAACGCCAACACGCGCTAAGCTGGGGTGGTCTTATTCCGACCTACAAATGAGCTAAGTAGTAGCGGGTAGGATGGGTAGAACAAGGTGAAACCCATCAATCGCAACTATCCTGTAGGGGTGACAGATTCGCCCAGTACATTCGTCTGTTGAACGTGGCGAATGACATAACCCTACGATTCACCAGTGATTTTGTCGGGTTACGCTATCGCTAACCCGACCGCCTACAAACCTTTGTAATGGAGTCAAAACTCACGAGTTTTGTTGCTTGGCGTAGCGATAGCGTAAGCAAAGCATTTACCGCGCACACTGTCGGGTTACGCTATCGCTATCCCGACCACCTACAAACCTTTGCAATGGAGTCAAAACTCACGAGTTTTGTTGTTTGGCGTAGCGATAGCGTAAGCCAAACATTTCCTGCGCATAAGAACAATATATCGTTAATCTAACAACTTACTCTCAAACTCACACAAATCTGCAATCACACAACTCTGGCAACGCGGCTTTCTGGCAATGCAAGTATAACGGCCATGTAATATCAGCAAATGATGGGCATTTAACTTATGCGCTTTAGGCACAGTCTTCTCCAAATTTTGCTCTACTATTATTACATTCTTACCAGTGGCAATCTTCGTACGATTAGCGACTCTGAAAATATGAGTATCCACAGCGATAGTGGGCTGACCAAAGGCCGTATTTAAAATGACATTAGCTGTTTTTCTGCCGACTCCGGGCAGAGCCTCAAGCTCAACGCGCGTTTCAGGGACTTGCCCCGCATGTAAACGTATTAATTGTTCGCAAAGCTTAATGATATGTTCAGCCTTGCTGTTAAATAAACCGATGCTATTAATATAAGTTTTTAAGCTTTGCACCCCCAGAGCCAATAGTGTCTCTGGCGTATTAGCAACGGCAAATAACTTAGCCGTCGCTTTATTAACACCTTTATCCGTAGCTTGTGCTGATAAAACCACGGCGATAAGTAGTTCAAAGGGACTACTATAATTTAACTCTGTTTTAGGGTCAGGTATCGCCTCAGCCAATTTATCAAAAATCGCCTGACGTTTGATTTTATTCATGGTAAATTTCTATATGAGTTAATTACTTGACGCAGAGCATCGGATTACTGGGCGAATCTGTCGCCCCTACAGGTGAATCGCTTTTTTCCTATCCTTAACTGTGGGCAGTTACGTCGGGTTACGCTATCGCTAACCCGACCTACATGTCACCTACATAAAAATAGAGTGCTCATGGTTATTACACATCCAATAGTCTCCAACTTACTTGACGCAGAGCGAGGCAACGATACACTGAGACGCTGAGTGGGAACGATATAATCAGGGCATGACAATACTCACTTAGAGTAAACGAAAAGTCTATTTTTTCAAATCAGTCCTACCAATACACTTTTATTCTAAGGATATTCATTCTTTATTAATGGGTCTTTGGTATGATAGCGCCATTCGACTCTTTGTAATGGTCGAATACCTATAACAAAAACGGGAGTTAACATGAAAACAATGAATAAATCACCTTTAGCTGCAGCAATGGGCGCCGCTTTACTTTCAACTTTTGCTGCAACTAACGTTAACGCAGAAGCCAATCCTTTCGGCATGACTGAACTTAACAGCGGTTATATGCAAGTAGCTGAAGCGGCGGCTGAAATGGCCTGTGGCGCAGCTATGGGCGGCATGGCTAAGCCTAAAGCTCCAGAAGGTGCTTGTGCAGGACATGCAAAACCAGCGGCAGCAGCGCCTGCACCAGCAGCAAAAGCTACTGAAGGTTCATGCGGCGACATGATGAAAGACGGCAAAATGAAACCAGGTATGGAACAAGCTTGCGGTGCCATGATGAAAGGCAAAGAAGGCGCTTGTGGTGAAATGATGAAAAATGAATCCATGAAAGGTAAAGAAGGCGCTTGTGGCGCAGGCATGAATATGCCAGCACCCGTAGTAATCCATGCAAAATAAACGTTAATGAGTAGTACGACTCTACATTAACGATTAAAAGGAAGGCATGGGTATCATGCCTTCCAATTTTTAGACTATCACCCAGATGTTCTTATGGACAGCACTCCTCAGCTTATTCATGGTGCAGGTTTAGGCTTAAGACGCCCCCTGTTAAATCAAATACTGGCTACTCCCCCTCAAGAAGTTAGTTTTTATGAGATCGCTCCAGAAAACTGGATTTCCATGGGCGGAAAATCGGGTAAAGCCTTGCGCGCAATGACCGAACGCTATGACTTTATTTGTCATGGCTTATCCTTATCCATAGGCAGTACTGATGCACTAGATGAGCAACTCGTTCATGACATTAAACGCTTCATAGCCGAACATCAGATTAAACTCTACAGCGAACATCTCAGTTATTGCAGCCTAGGCGGACATCTATATGATCTGATGCCTATACCTTTTACTGCCGAAGCCGTATCACATGTCGCTACTCGCATTAAGCGTGTGCAAGATATCCTAGAACAAAAAATCGCTATCGAAAACGTATCTTATTACGCGGCGCCCGGCCAAGAAATGACCGAAATTGATTTCTTCAATGCCGTCGTTGCTGAAGCTGACTGCCAAGTATTGCTCGATGTTAATAATATTTATGTTAATAGCATCAATCATGGTTATGACGCTGAAACCTTTTTAAAAGCTATGCCCGCAACACGCATTGCTTACGCTCATATTGCTGGACATTATAAAGAAGCCGATGATTTTTTAGTTGATACCCACGGTGCCGATATTATCGACCCAGTCTGGAAACTGTTAGACCAAGCTTACCAACTTTATGGTGTATTTCCGACTTTGCTAGAACGTGACTTCAATCTCCCTGCCCTACCCGAATTACTGCAAGAAATACACACTATCAAAACTCTACAAAGTGCTCATGGGTACACGACATGAACAATAAGCTAGACTTTAAAAGCACTCAACAAGCCTTTGCCGCTTATATCAGAGACCCACAAACAAACCCTATCCCTGTTGATGTCGCGAAACCGCGCATGGCTATGTACAGAAGCCTATTCTTCAACAATATTGATGGCTTTTTGTCCGGCAATTTTCCTGTGTTACGCGCCCTACTTGATGACCAGCAATGGTTAGACTTAGTCCAAGACTTTTACGCCAAACACCCCTGCCACACACCGTATTTTTTACAAATACCCGCAGAATTTCTTTCATACTTACAACATGAACGCCACTGCGAAGATGACTTACCCTTTATGCTGGAACTGGCTCATTATGAATGGGTAGAAATGGCCTTAGCCACTTCAGAAAACGAAGTAATCGGTCATGATAAGCATCTGGATGAACTACTCAATCAATCTATAGCACTGTCAGCGCTGGCTTGGCCTTTAGTGTATCAATACCCCGTCCACAAAATAGGCCCTGACTTTTTACCTTTAGAAGCACCCGCACAACCGACTTTTATCGTTGTTTATCGGGATGCTGATGATGAGGTTAATTTCATAGAAATTACCGCCATGACCTATCGCTTGTTAGAAATTATTCAAGTACAAGACGCTATATTAACAGCCGATTGTTTACAGCAAGTCGCGATAGAATCTCAACACCCAAATCCTGAACTTATCATCAATGCCGGCTTAGACATCCTAAAAAATTTAGCCCATAAAACCGTCATTTCGCTGGTTTAAAGTCATAATCTTTTATGGGAACGCCGAGCTGGGACTCAGCGTTCCTAAGCTCAGGCGTAGGTCGGGTTAGCGTTAGCGTAACCCGACAAAGTCACTGCGGAAATCATACTGTAGGGGCGACAAATTCGCCATGTATCACAGGTCGAATGTACTGGGCGAATGAATTCGCCCCTACAGAGTAATGCTTATTTTTTTGTATTTTGGTTTTTAAAGAACCAACCTTAGCTATAACAAACCTTTGTAGTAGTGTTAGCGTTAGCGTAACCCGACAAAATCAATGCGGAAATCATACTGTAGGGGCGACAAATTCGCCACGTATCACAGGTCGAATGTACTGGGCGAATTTGTCGCCCCTACAAAGTAATGCTTATTTTTTTGTATTTTGGTTTTTAAACAACCAACCTTAGCTATAACAAACCCTTGTAGTAGTATAAGTAGGTCGGGTTAGCGTTAGCGTAACCCGACAAAATCACTGCGGAAATCATACTGTAGGGGCGACAAATTCGCCACGTATCACAGTTCGAATGTACTGGGCGAATTTGTCGCCCCTACAGAATAATGCTTATTTTTTTGTATTTTGGTTTTTAAACAACCAACCTTAGCTATAACAAACCCTTGTAGTAGTATACGTAGGTCGGGTTAGCGTTAGCGTAACCCGACAAAGTCACTGCGGAAATCATACTGTAGGGGCGACAAATTCGCCACGTATCACAGGTCAAATGTACTGGGCGAATTTGTCGCCCCTACAGAGTAATGCTTATTTTTTTGTATTTTGGTTTTTAAAGAACCAACCTTAGCTATAACAAACCTTTGTAGTAGTATACGTAGGTCAGGTTAGCGTTAGCGTAACCCGACAAAGTCACTGCGGAAATCATACTGTAGGGGCGAATTCATTCGCCACGTATCACAGTTCGAATGTACTGGGCGAATGTGTCGCCCCTACAGAGTAATGCTTATTTTTTTGTATTTTGGTTTTTAAACAACCAACCTTAGCTATAACAAACCCTTGTAGTAGTATACGTAGGTCGGGTTAGCGTTAGCGTAACCCGACAGGATGCGCAGGAAATGCTTGGCTTACGCTATCGCTACGCCAAGCAACAAAACTCGTGAGTTTTGACTCCATAAAGGTTTGTAGGCGTAGGTCGGGTTAGCGTTAGCGTAACCCGACCTACGCAACGGCAATATTCTTTAAAATAGGAATACGAAAAATAAATCGGGTTCCTTGATCAATAACGGTTTCAATGGCAATACTGCCACCTAATCGCTCAACTTCCTCGCGAACAGCCGCCATTCCTATGCCGCGCCCAGAAATTTCGGTCGCAGTTTCGCGGCTAGAAAAACCATCGGCGAAGATTAAATCCGTTAAAGTTAAACTATCGACATTAATGTTCAGCTTTTTAGACGCATGTAATCGCAGTTTGGTTTCGTTGATACCCGCCCCATCATCCTGAATAGTTAATTCAAACTCATTAGCTATACGCTGGGTTGTGCAGTGAATAGTGCCAGCCTCGTTTTTGCCTTTCTCATAACGAGTTTCTGGATCTTCAATACCATGATCAATGGCATTTCGCATAACATGCCCTAAAGTTAAGAGAAATTGTCTATAAATATCTGGATCTAGGCGCAGATCATGGCCATTTATTTCCAGTGGCAGTAACTCTTTTTCCAATTTCACGGCAACTTGCTGCACCAGCTTACTAAAATTAGCCAGTTCCTCGTGTAAAGAGATATAGCGAAGTTCGGACAACTCTTTTAACAATATCTCATGCCCAAATTTAACTTTTTTAATATCAAGCAACTCATTAGCCATTTGTTCAATGGCTCGAGCATTCTCTTTTGGTAAAGGAATAATACTAGTACGACGCAAATAATTATCACCCAACACTGAGGTCACGATGCCAAGATCACGATTTAGCAACACTTTCCAATTGGTTTCAAAGACGATATCCAGTATTCCACCTGCAGAACTATCACTTAACAAGTTTTGCAATATAGGTAGATCCTGAAGAAAGGCTTCAAGCTGATGTAATTCTGTCGGTACATGTGTAAAACGAAATTGATTGAAACTACCTTTAAAGGTATGGATAGCTCGATAAAGGCTTGCAACCTTTTGCGATAACCAGGGCTCTGGACCCGCCTTACAAAAAGATACAAAATCATCTATGGTAGCCATAAATTCAGGGCCATCAGTCACGGCGGCCAGAATCATCGCCATACGCTTGCTTTCCAATTCTGCACTCTTTTTAAGCTCCACTTCTGCCGTTACATCAGTCAGTACTACCATAATGCCGGTTTTAATCGGGATATATTGGGCATTAAGGACTTTACCATTACCTATCAGTTCAGTTGGAATGAGATCAAGAAACATCCTCGCTAAATCAGGACTACTAGCCTGCAAGGCATCTTCTATACAAGATCGCATTAACTTGCGATTATAGTGATCGTCGGTAAAAGGAAACAATACACTATCGGCATCAAGACCCTTAGGAATTTGGCCTAGTAAGTGGATACATGCTTGACTATATTCACCAACAATTTTTAAATCAGCACCGAAAGAAAAAAAGCCTTGTCCAGAATTATTAAGTAAGGTGGCAAGCCCATCATTCTTCACACGAAGTTCATTTACCGACTCTTCAGCGACAATCATTGCTTGATTAAGATTTTGTTCCCTATGCTTTCGTTCTGTTATGTCTCGAACTATCGCCTGAAAAACAGGCTCGTCGTTAATAAAAATACAACTTAGAAAG